>PPYE01758460.1_pt1 | contig 227808 bp, 228 predicted proteins | sample 1559881 | NCBI WGS metagenome assembly PPYE01 (sample SAMN08240022, study PRJNA423297) | Human gut metagenome, whole genome shotgun sequencing project.
GGTGGTCAAAGTATTGACTAGTCCTACCAGAACTTGGTAAAATGAAAGTTAACTGTTTGCATAGCTGTATTATGGTAGAAAAGTTTTATCTTTATCGCGTTAAACTAACTAATACCCCCCCATTATGAGAAGAATTTTTTATTTACTTTTCCTTGTCTTATTAGGCTATTCTTTTGACGTAAAAGCTTCAGACACAGTATTTATCCATGAAACACAAATCCCGGTTTTGATAGAGCGGCAGGATAATGTTCTGTTCTATATCCGGTTGGATGCAAAGGAAAGCAAGATACTCGATGAAGTTGTTTTAGATTTCAGTAAAAGTACCAACTTAGCGGATGTTCAGGCAATCAAACTCTATTATGGAGGAACAGAGGCCTTACAAGATCAAAACAAAAATCGCTTTGCCCCTGTAGAGTACATATCCAGCCATCGACCGGGTGCGACATTGGCGGCTAATCCTTCCTATTCCATAAAATGTGCAGAGGTCGGACCATCGGAAAAAGTTGTATTAAGAGGTAATTACAATTTATTTCCAGGTGTCAACTTTTTTTGGATCAGTTTGCAGATAAAAACAGATGCCTCTTTGCATACTAAAATAGTCTCTGATTTACGTGCTGTAAAAGTGGATGGGAAAGAACTTTATTGTAAATTTATTTCTCCGAAAGCTATTACTCACCGGATGGCAGTCGGAGTTCGTCATGCTGGTAATGACGGTTCTGCTTCCTTCCGTATTCCCGGATTAGTGACAACCAATAAAGGAACATTATTGGGAGTGTACGATGTCCGATATAATAGTAGTGTCGATTTACAGGAATATGTAGATGTGGGTTTGAGTCGTAGCACTGACGGAGGGAAGAGCTGGGAGAAAATGCGTCTTCCGCTTTCATTTGGTGAGTATGGCGGTTTGCCTAAAGCACAGAATGGGGTAGGAGATCCCTCTATTTTGGTAGATACTCAAACGAATACCGTCTGGGTGGTTGCCGCATGGACACATGGTATGGGTAATCAACGTGCCTGGTGGAGCTCCCATCCGGGAATGGATATAAACCATACCGCACAGCTGGTATTGGCAAAGAGCACAGACGATGGTAAAACATGGTCGAAACCGATCAATATAACAGAGCAGGTAAAAGATCCGTCCTGGTATTTTCTGCTTCAAGGTCCAGGACGAGGAATAACGATGAGCGACGGTACATTAGTATTTCCAACACAGTTTATCGACTCTACCCGTATCCCGAATGCAGGAATCATGTATAGTAAAGACCGGGGAAAAACATGGAAAATGCATCATCTGGCACGGACTAATACAACGGAAGCACAAGTTGCTGAAATAGAACCGGGAGTATTAATGCTGAATATGCGTGATAATAGAGGAGGAAGCCGTGCTGTCGCCCTAACCAAAGATTTGGGAAAAACCTGGACAGAACATCCGTCTTCACGTAAGGCACTTCAGGAACCGGTATGTATGGCCAGTCTGATTCATGTCGATGCCAAGGACAACATTTTGAATAAAGACCTCCTGTTGTTTTCAAATCCGGATACAACTAAAGGGCGCAATCATATAACAATAAAAGCAAGTCTGGATAAAGGACTTACCTGGTTGCCCGAACATCAAATCATGCTCGACGAAGCAGAAGGATGGGGATATAGTTGCCTGACGATGATTGATAAAGAGACAATCGGTATTCTATATGAGAGCAGTGTGGCACACATGACTTTTCAGGCGGTGAAATTAACAGATTTGTTAGGAATGAAATGATAGATATAATAGCGGTTAAACTATCCGATATGATAAAAGAATAAAACCGTATATTTATCGTGGCGTGCAAAAACAACATATTTTGTTAAATTATCAGTGAAATTTGCTGAAAAAATAATATCTTTGAATCCGTTAATATCTAATGCCCCCACTATGATGATTAATTTGATCGGAAAAAAGGCTCAAATAGCATGTGAACTACTATGCTGTTGCAGTATGGCATATGCACAGAGCAATGACAATTCCGAAGTTGTCGTTCTAAATACAGGCTGGGAGTTTTCCCAGGCAGGGACGGAGCTGTGGCGACCGGCACAGGTTCCGGGCACCGTTCATCAGGATCTTATCAACCATAAACAACTTCCCGATCCTTTTTATGGCATCAATGAACAAAAGATTCAGTGGGTGGAAAATGAAGACTGGGAATACCGGACTGCTTTTACAGTTACCCCCGAACAACTGAAACGGGATGACGCCCAATTGGTTTTTGAAGGTCTTGACACATACGCCGATGTATACCTCAATGGAGCATTGTTGCTGAAAGCCGATAACATGTTTGTCGGTTATACCATACCTGTCAAGTCCCAACTCCGTATCGGAGAAAACCTTCTTCACATCTATTTTCATTCCCCCATCCGGCAGACACTGCCTCAATATAACTCGAACGGATTCAACTATCCGGCAGACAACGACCATCACGACAAACATTTAAGCATATTCTCCCGTAAAGCCCCTTACAGTTATGGCTGGGACTGGGGAATCCGCATGGTGACCAGCGGCATCTGGCGTCCGGTGACCATCCGTTTTTATGACGCAGCTTCTATCAGTGACTATCACGTAAAGCAACTCGCACTGACCGACCAGCTCGCAAATCTGTCTAATGAATTAGAAATAAACAACATACTCTCCCGGCCACTTCAGGCAGAGGTGAGAATAAATACCTCATTCGAAGGAAGTGCAGAAAAAAGCATCAGCCAGGCAATCACCTTACAGCCCGGAATCAATCATGTTTCCATACCTTCCGAAGTGGCATCCCCCGTACGTTGGATGCCGAATGGATGGGGAAAGCCCGCCCTGTATGATTTCTCCGCTCAAATCATAGTAGAAGATAAAGTCGTAGCCGAGCAATCGCACCGGATAGGACTGCGTACTGTTCGCCTCGTTAATGAAAAAGATAAAGACGGAGAATCCTTCTATTTTGAAGTAAATGGTGTACCTATGTTTGCCAAAGGAGCCAATTACATCCCCCAGGATGCACTCTTGACTAACGTCACTACCGAACGCTACCAAACCTTATTCCGCGACATCCGCGAAGCGAACATGAATGTCATTCGTGTATGGGGAGGTGGAACGTACGAAGATGACCGTTTCTATGACCTGGCAGATGAAAACGGAATACTGGTGTGGCAAGACTTCATGTTTGCCTGCACTCCCTATCCGTCCGACCCCACCTTTCTGAAAAGGGTAGAGGCGGAAGCCTGCTATAACATCCGTCGCCTTCGCAATCATGCTTCCCTGGCGATGTGGTGCGGCAATAACGAAATACTGGAAGCCTTAAAATATTGGGGATTCGACAAGAACTTCCCGCCCGAAATCTATCAGGAAATGTTTCGAGGCTACGACAAACTGTTCCATCAGCTCCTTCCAGCCAAGGTTAAGGAACTGGATGCCGACCGTTTCTACATACACAGCTCCCCGTATTTTGCCAACTGGGGGCGTCCTGAATCCTGGGGGATAGGAGACAGCCATAACTGGGGAGTCTGGTATGGTCAAAAAACATTCGAGTCACTCGATACAGACCTGCCCCGTTTCATGAGCGAATTCGGTTTTCAGTCCTTCCCGGAAATGAAGACCATCTCCACTTTCGCCGCTCCGGAAGATTATCAGATAGAATCGGAAGTGATGAATGCTCATCAGAAAAGCAGCATCGGCAACGCCCTGATTCGTACCTACATGGAGCGCGACTATATCATCCCCGAAAAATTTGAAGACTTTGTCTATGTCGGACTAGTACTGCAAGGACAAGGAATGCGTCACGGACTGGAAGCACACCGCCGGAACCGTCCTTACTGTATGGGTACCCTGTATTGGCAACTGAATGACAGCTGGCCGGTAGTATCCTGGTCGAGCATCGACTATTACGGTAACTGGAAAGCCCTGCATTACCAAGCCAAACGAGTCTTTGCTCCAATCCTCATCAATCCTATCCAGCAGAACGACAGCCTCAATATCTACCTGATTTCCGACTGTCCGGACACCAAAGACCACCTGATGTTGGAAATGAAAGTAACAGACTTTGACGGAAAGAAACAAGGCAAGCCTATACAACTCAACACATTGACAGTTCCGGCTAACACTTCCCAATGCGTGTACCGTATAAAACCCGACACCTGGCTATCACCGGAAGAACAGCAACGCTGTTTCATGCAACTGACGCTAAAAGACAAGGCAGGAAACACCCTTGCCGAAACCGTATACTTCTTTAGAAAAACAAAAGACCTGCTTCTGCCTGAAACAACCGTTTCCTGCAAGATGAAACAGAAAGACGGCATGTGTGAACTGACATTGTTTTCTCCCGCTCTTGCAAAAGATGTCTTTATTGAAATTCCTTTGCAGGGAGCCCGTTTCAGCGACAACTTTTTCGACCTTCTTCCCGGAGAACGTAAAACGGTCGTCATCACTTCTCCCCAAATAAAGAAAGGAGAGGAGCTGCCTTTGACAATCAAACATATTCGTGAAACTTATAATTAATCTATTAATAACTTAACACTTAATTTTTTAGTTTATGAAGCAACTCTTTAAATTAACCGGATGTCTGGCACTAGCAGGACTTTTTGCCTCTTGCCAATCGGCGCAACAGGAAGCCAACTACCAGATCATCCCCATGCCACAAGAAATTGTAACCGCTCAAGGAAGTCCCTTCATCCTCAAGAGCAGTGTGAAAATTCTCTATCCGGAAGGAAACGAGAAGATGCAACGCAACGCAAAATTCCTGGCAGACTATCTGAAAACGGCTACCGGAAAAGATTTCGCTATTGAAGCCGGAACAGAAGGTAAAAACGCAATCGTACTGGCATTAGGCACGGAGAACGAAAATCCGGAATCCTACCAGATGAAAGTTACCGGTGACGGAATCACGATTACCGGTCCTACGGAAGCCGGCGTATTCTATGGCATCCAGTCCCTGCGCAAATCATTGCCTGTGGCTGTCGGCGCAGACATTTCCATGCCCGCTGTAGAAATCAATGACGCTCCCCGCTTTGGCTATCGTGGTGCACACTTCGATACCAGCCGTCATTTCTTTACAGTAGATGAAGTGAAAACTTATATCGATATGATGGCTTTGCACAATATGAACCGTTTTCACTGGCATATTACCGAAGACCAGGGCTGGCGTCTGGAAATCAAGAAATATCCGAAGCTGACAGAAATCGGTTCCAAGAGGACAGAAACAGTCATCGGACGTAACTCCGGTGAATACGACGGCAAACCTTACGGTGGCTTCTATACCCAGGAACAGGCGAAAGAAATAGTAGCTTATGCTGCCGAACGTTATATCACAGTTATTCCCGAAATCGATCTTCCGGGACACATGCAAGCTGCCCTTGCCGCTTATCCCGAATTGGGATGTACCGGTGGCCCGTACGAAGTATGGAGACAATGGGGTGTATCAGAAGATGTGCTTTGTGCCGGAAACGATCAAGTCTTGAAATTCCTCGAAGATGTGTTTACTGAATTAATAGCAATCTTCCCTTCAGAATATATTCATGTAGGTGGTGACGAATGTCCGAAAGTACGTTGGGAAAAATGTCCGAAATGTCAGGCACGTATCAAGGCGCTGGGCTTGAAATCGGATGATAAGCATAGCAAGGAAGAACGTCTGCAGAGTTTCGTAATCAACCATATCGAGAAATTCCTCAACGACCACGGACGTCAGATCATCGGTTGGGATGAAATCCTTGAAGGCGGACTTGCTCCTAACGCTACTGTTATGTCATGGCGTGGTGAAAAGGGCGGTATCGAAGCTGCGAAACAGAAACACGATGTCATCATGACGCCGAACACATACCTGTATTTCGACTATTACCAAGCTAAAGACGTAGATAACGAACCGTTTGGTATCGGTGGTTACCTGCCGTTAGAAAGAGTGTACAGCTACGAGCCGATGCCGGCTTCCCTCACTCCGGAAGAACAGAAATATATCAAGGGTGTGCAAGCCAACCTCTGGACAGAATACATCGCTACTTTCCCTCACGCGCAGTACATGGTATTGCCTCGTTGGGCTGCATTGTGTGAAATTCAGTGGTCCAGCCCTGAAAAGAAAAACTATGCCGACTTCCTGTCTCGTCTTCCTCAACTGATTAAGTGGTATGATGCCGAAGGATACAACTACGCTAAACACGCGTTCGGCGTACAAGCCGAGTTTGAACCGAATCCGGCAGAAGGAACGATGGACGTTACTTTGTCTACTATCGACAATGCCCCTGTCCACTACACTTTGGACGGCACAGAACCCACTACTGCTTCTCCCGTTTACGAAGGAGTGTTGAAAATTAAAGAAAATGCCACTCTGTCCGCCAAAGCCATTCGTCCTACCGGCGAGAGCCAGACACTGACAGAGAAGATTGACTTCAGCAAATCCAGCATGAAGCCGATTGTAGCCAATCAACCTATCAATGAACAATACCTCTTCAAAGGAGCTTCCACGTTAACCGATGGTTTGAAAGGAAATAGTAGTTACCGGTCAGGCCGCTGGATTGCTTTCAACGGAAACGACATGGACATGACGATCGACCTTCAGCAACCTACTGAAATTTCGAGTGTGGCCATCTCTGTCAATATTGCAAAGGGCGACTGGGTGTTTGACGCCAGAAACCTGTCCGTAGAAGTTTCAGATGACGGAAAGACTTTCAAAAAGATTGCTTCCGAAGAATATCCGGCAATGAAAGAGACGGACAAAGACGGAGTTGTTGACCATCAACTTACATTTGCTCCTGTGACTACCCAATACGTGAGAGTTATTGCTTCACCGGAGAAAACGCTTCCGGAATGGCATGGTGGAAAAGGCAAAAACGCATTTTTATTTGTAGACGAAATCAAAATTGATTAATGAATATAAGAAAAGAATACACTAAAGTTTGTCTTTTCTTATGTATACTGGGGATGTGCTTTCATGCACATCCCATTCTGGCACAGTCCGTCATACCTGTCCCATTAAAAATGGAGAAGGGGACGGGCTCTTTTTTACTGTCAGAAAAGACAAGACTTTATACAAACCTACAAGGTGGAGAAGCGAAGCTCTGGGAGAAATACCTGAAGGCATTACCCGTTCAATTAAAGGAAGCGAGAAAGAAAGACAGGAAACAGATGCTTTTCTTATTGATAACCCCCAAGACTACCCAGTTGCCGTCACCGGAAAGCTATACACTCTCCGTCACCTCTCAACGAATCGAGATCCGGGCAACTTCGGGAGCCGGATTATTCTATGGAATGCAAACCCTGTTACAGCTGATGCAACCGGCAAGCACAGGCAGCTATTCCGTACCCTCTGTCGAGATAGAAGACACCCCTCGTTTTGCTTATCGCGGACTGATGCTGGACGTATCCCGTCATTTCTCTACCAAAGAGTTTATAAAGAAGCAGATAGACGCATTGGCATATTACAAAATCAACCGTTTGCACCTGCACCTGACCGATGCGGCAGGCTGGCGGCTTGAAATCAAGAAATACCCTTTACTGACCGATTTTGCAGCCTGGCGTACAGACCCCACCTGGAAGAAATGGTGGAACGGCGGACGTAAATACCTCCGTTACGATGAACCCGGAGCTTCCGGCGGCTATTACACCCAGGACGATATTCGTGAAATACTGGAATATGCCCGTCAGCATTACATCACGGTGATTCCGGAGATTGAAATGCCTTCCCATTCGGAAGAAGTGCTGGCTGCCTACCCGCAGCTATCCTGTTCGGGAGAACCTTACAAGAACTCCGATTTCTGTGTCGGTAATGAAGAAACTTTCACCTTTCTGGAGAATGTACTGACGGAAGTCATGGAACTTTTCCCTTCCGAATACATTCATGTAGGAGGTGATGAGGCCGGCAAATCGGCTTGGAAGACCTGTCCGAAATGTCAGAAGAGAATGAAAGACGAGCATCTGGCCAATGTAGACGAGCTGCAAAGCTATCTGATACACCGTATCGAAAAGTTCCTCAACAATCACGGACGCCGTCTCTTGGGATGGGACGAGATTCTGCAAGGAGGTATCGCGCCCAATGCAACCGTTATGTCGTGGCGTGGAGAAGAGGGTGGTATTGCTGCCGTCACCTCCGGCCATCATGCCATCATGACACCGGGTGCATACTGTTATCTGGACAGCTATCAGGACGCCCCGTACTCCCAGCCGGAAGCTATCGGTGGCTACCTGCCATTGAAGAAAGTATATGCCTACGATCCTGTCCCCGCTTCCTTAACTGCGGAGCAGGCAAAGTTAGTCTATGGTGTGCAGGGTAACCTATGGGTGGAATATATCCCCACTCCCGAACACGTGGAATATATGATTTATCCCCGTATGCTGGCATTGGCGGAAGTAGCCTGGTCGGCTCCGGAACGTAAGTCGTGGCCCGATTTCCATACCCGCGCACTGTCAGCAGTGGCCGATTTACAGAAAAAAGGATACCATCCTTTCGATTTGAGCAAAGAAATCGGCAGCCGTCCCGAATCTCTTCAACCAGTCAGCCATTTGGCGCTCGGTAAAAAAGTGACCTATAACTCCTCCTATAGCCCCCATTATCCCGCACAAGGCAACACAGCCCTGACAGACGGCATACGTGGTGACTGGACTTACGGTGATGGTTCATGGCAAGGATTTATCTCGGACAACCGTCTCGATGTGACGATTGATATGGAAAAAGAAACCCCTATCCATTCCGTTACCGCCGCTTTTATGCAAGTGGTCGGCGCGGAAGTATTCCTGCCGGAGACAGTGATTATTTCCATTTCCGATGATGGAATAAACTTCACGGAGCTGCAAAAACAACACTTTGAAGTAAGTAAAGAAACACCCATCCGTTTTACGGATATTTCATGGCAGGGAGAAGCAAAAGGAAGATACGTACGTTACCAGGCACAGGCCGGAAGCGAATTCGGAGGTTGGATATTTACGGATGAGATAATCGTGAAATAGACATTGTCAATATCATTTATGAATAAAAGAGGGAATCTACTCAACCAGATTCCCTCTTTTATTGTTATATTTGTATTATTACCTTAAAAACTAAGAATATGGTACAACACGCTAGACTCATTTTCTACAGCCTTCTTCTTCTGGTAATCCCGTGCGAGAGCACCTTGGCGCAGAAGATCCCCGTCACGCCCATAGACTCATTGATAACTGTTGGATATGCCACCGGAAGTTTGAAAACCCTCTCCGGTTCCGTAGAGAAGATTACGGAGACACAGATGAATAAAGACCAGATAACGAACCCTTTGGAAGCAATCCGCGGACGTGTGCCGGGCTTGACCATCCAACGCGGGTCAAATGGTCCGGCAGCCTTGGATGCAGTACGCCTGCGGGGAACTACCTCACTGACCAGTGGCAATGACCCTTTGATAATCGTCGACGGAGTATTTGGCGACTTGAGTATGCTCACCTCCATTTACCCTACGGATATTGAGAGCTTCACCATTTTGAAAGACGCTTCCGAAACCGCACAATACGGTTCACGAGGAGCTTCCGGTGTGATCGAAGTCACCACTAAAAAAGGAATGAGCGGCAGAACACAGGTAGCCTACAACGGTAGCTTCGGAATTTCCACCGTCTACAAGAATCTGAAAATGCTGTCCGGCGATGAGTACCGCCGTATCGCTTCGGAACGCGGGATTTCCATTCTGGACAAAGGATATAATACCGATTTTCAGAAAGAGATTGAACAGACAGGACTACAACAAAACCATCACATCGCCTTTTATGGTGGTTCCAGTGAGTCCAGCTATCGCGTTTCTCTTGGTTTCATGGATCGTCAGGGAGTGATTTTGAATGAAGACATGAAAAACTTCACTTCGAATATGAACATGAATCAGAAAATGTTCGACGGCTTCCTGAACTGCGAGCTGGGAATGTTCGGTTCCATTCAGAAGAATCATAATCTGGTGGATTATCAGAAAACGTTCTATTCGGCAGCCACATTCAACCCCACCTATCCCAACCATAAAGACCCCGTCACCAATTCCTGGGACGGAATAACGACTGCCAGCCAAATTACCAATCCATTGGCATGGATGGAAGTGCAGGATGATGATGCCACTTCGCACATCAGCACGCACGCCCGTCTGACTTTCAATCTGCTGGAAGGACTGAAACTAAACCTCTTCGGAGCCTATACCTATAATATCGTGGAAAATTCGCAATACCTCCCCACCTCCGTCTGGGCGAACGGCCAGGCTTACAAAGGAACCAAAAAGCGAGAATCCTTGCTGGGCAACATGATGCTGACCTATAAGAAAAACTGGAAAAAACATTTCTTTGACGTGTTGGCACTTGCCGAACTTCAAAAAGAAACCTACACGGGATATTATACAACAGTAAGCAATTTCAGCACCGACAAATTCGGGTATAATAATCTTCAGGCAGGTGCACTCCGCTTGTGGGAAGGCACTAATTCTTACTACGACCAACCCCGTCTGGCATCTTTCATGGGACGTTTCAACTATACATACGCCGACCGCTACGTACTGACGCTGAACGCCCGTACAGATGCTTCCTCCAAATTCGGAGCGAACCATAAATGGGGATTCTTCCCCTCCGCATCTGCCGCATGGGTGATTAGTGAAGAAGAATTTATGAAGCAGTTGCCGATGGTGGATAATCTGAAATTCCGTATTGGCTACGGTCTGGCAGGTAATCAGAGTGGGATTGACTCATACACTACATTGAACCTTGTAAAGCCGAACGGTGTAGTCCCCGTCGGAAACTCCGCCGTCGTATCTTTAGGAGACTTGCGGAACACGAATCCCGACCTGAAATGGGAAGTGAAACATACCTTTAATACCGGTATCGACGTAGCTCTTTTCGGCAACCGCCTGCTGCTTTCCGCCAACTATTACAACTCCCGAACCACAGACATGCTTTACCTTTACAACGTAAGCGTACCGCCTTTCACCTATAACACCTTGCTTGCCAACATCGGTTCCATGCGCAACTGGGGTACGGAAATCGCCATCGGCATCACCCCCTTGAAGACCAAGGATATGGAACTGAATATCAATGCCAATATCACTTTCCAGCGCAACAAACTGCTCTCATTAAGCGGTATGTACAACGGCGAAATGCTTTCTGCTCCCGAATATAAAAGTCTTTCTGGCCTCGACGGAGCCGGCTTTCATGGAGGATACAACCACATCGTATATCAGATGGTGGGTCAACCGTTGGGCGTGTTCTATCTTCCCCACAGTACGGGACTGGAATCCGACGGAAACGGCGGATACACCTATGGCATCGCCGATCTGAATGGCGGAGGTGTCAGCCTTGAAGATGGTGAAGACCGCTACGTAGCAGGACAAGCCGTACCTAAAACGATTCTTGGCTCCAACATCAGTTTCCGCTACAAGCGTTTCGACCTGTCTTTGCAGGTTAACGGAGCTTTCGGACATAAAATTTACAACGGAACCTCCCTGACCTATATGAACATGAATATATTTCCCGACTATAACGTAATGAAGAAAGCCCCGAAACAGAACATCAAGGATCAAACCGCCACCGACTATTGGTTGGAAAAGGGAGATTATGTCAACTTCGACTATGTGACGCTGGGTTGGAACGTGCCGATTGAGAAAGTGCAGAAACTGAAGAAATATGTCCGTTCCCTGCGTCTGGCATTTACAGTCAACAACCTGGCAACCATTTCCGGTTATTCGGGACTTTCACCCATGATTAACAGTTCAACGGTGAACTCCACTTTAGGCGTGGATGATAAACGGGGATATCCGTTGGCGCGGACGTACACACTGGGATTGAGTATTAACTTTTAATGGAGGAGGAGATGATGAAACAATATATGAAAAATAAAAGTCTTTTTTTGCAGAAAGAAGAACTGCTTTCAAGGATAGCGGAACTGTTTTCAAAGAAGATCTTACGTCCTTCGGGAGTGCTGGTATTCCTTCTTATAACGTGCCTGGGTTTATTCTCATGTAGTAAGTTTTTGGAGGAAAATCCGAAAGATAAGTTACCCGAAGATGACGTTTACAATACAATCTCGGAAGTATATCTCAATGCAGTAGCTTCGCTTTATACATACGTAGGCGGTTATAGTGATAGTCAGGGATTGCAGGGAACGGGTAGGGGAGTCTACGACCTGAACACCTTTACCTCCGACGAAGCCATTATCCCCACCCGTGGAGGTGACTGGTATGACGGTGGTTTTTGGCAAGGACTTTACCTGCACGATTGGGGAATAGAGAATGATGCCATTCAGGCTACATGGGAATATCTCTATAAAGTCGTCATGTTAAGTAACAAATCACTGGAACGGATAGACAAATTCGCCGAAACTCATTCCGCTACGGAACTGCCGGCATACCGTGCCGAAGTACGTGCCATGCGGGCTATGTATTATTATTACCTGATGGATTTGTTCGGACGCATCCCGCTAGTTCAATCCTCTTCCGTAGCAATGAAAGATGTAGTGCAAAGTGAACGGAAAACGGTCTTTGACTTTGTTGTCAAGGAATTGCAAGAGGCGGCTCCTTTGTTGAGCGATGCACATAGCAACCAGTCCGGCCCTTACTATGGCCGTATCACTCGCCCCGTGGTAACTTTCCTACTGGCCAAACTGGCTTTGAACTCCGAAGTTTATACAGACAATGATTGGACGGACGGACAACGCCCGGATGGAAAAAATATAAAGTTCACAGTGAACGGCAGCGAACTCAATGCCTGGGAAACAGTCATCTACTATTGTGACCAACTCAAGACTATGGGCTACAAACTGGAACCGGAATACGAAACGAATTTCTCTATATTCAACGAACCGTCCGTAGAGAATGTCTTCACTATCCCGATGAACAAAACTCTGTACACCAACCAGATGCAATATCTCTTCCGTTCCCGCCACTATAATCACGCCAAGGCTTACGGACTAAGCGGTGAGAACGGTCCCAGCGCCACCATTGAAGCCCTCGAAGCTTTCGGTTATGAAACCGCGGAACAAGATCCCCGTTTTGATATTTGCTATTTTGCAGGAATTGTCCACGACCTGAAAGGAAACATAATCAAACTGGATAATGGAACGGTACTGGAATATCTGCCCTGGAAAGTATCTCTGGATATAACAGACACCCCATACGAACAAACCGCAGGAGCCCGCATGAAAAAGTATGAAGTCGACCCGACTGCCACAAAAGACGGTAAGTTGATGGAGAATGACATTGTATTGTTCCGCTATGCAGACGCTTTGTTGATGAAGAGTGAAGCGAAAGTCCGGAACGGAGCAAACGGAGATGAAGAACTCAATGAAGTTCGTAGCCGTGTCAACGCTTCTCCTCGCACTGCCACTTTAGAGAATATCCTTGCCGAACGTCAGCTGGAACTGGCTTGGGAAGGATGGAGACGTCAGGACTTAGTCCGCTTCGGGAAGTTTACAAGAGCTTACAGCAGCCGTCCGCAACTACCGGATGAGGCAAGTGGATATACAACTGTATTCCCTATACCGGAGAAAATACGGGTGATGAATGAGAGGTTGAAACAGAATCCGGGGTATTAGGAAGAAGATAGTAGTAATCAAAATAAAAAAATCCTCGATTTTCATCCGGAGAATCGAGGATTTATATTATTTGTTGCAGCACTTGTAGAGATAATAGCTAATGCAGAAATCCATATTATATGTAGTGTGGTTATTACTCGATCCAGTCGAATAACTCAGTTAAATCGAATTACCCAATCAAATCGAAATCATATTTTTCAAATTCACTCCCATTGATTATTATAGCAATTTGATGAAGCCCGAGATGGAATTTTCTCGTTGTAACCACACGGAAAGAGTGCTTTCGCGTTATTCGTGTGGTAGAATTCCCGGCATATTCTTTTTCGCTGATTTTATGAACTTTCTTCGTCAGCGTTCCATTTGCTTTTTGGTAATAAATACCATATTCAAGCCGTATTTTGATTGTCTTATTGCTATGATTCAACAAGTTAAAACCAAACTCCAACGAATCCCCGACTTTAACCTTAGGACTTGAAATCTGAAAATCCTCCACACTAATATTATTTCTGATAGAATCAAAGCCAAACAACTCCATCACCTCCGGAATCCCTTGTTTTAAGAGCGTCCGGCAACCGTGTTTAATAATCCAATCTACCTCTTTTGATTCTCCCTTCCATTTCTTTGCCAAATCAATGACTATTTCCGGATTATCTTTCGCAATATCATTCAAATTATTGGCAACGCTCAACCGTACAAATCTTGCCGGATCATTTTTAAGATTCTCCAAAATAGGAATAATAGGTGTCGGATCTTTTTTAAGATTCGGCAAAGCCATCGCCCAAGGTAAACGCGGACGACAACCTTCTGACGCAAGCCGCCTGACTCCCCAATGCCCATGTTTCGACCAAACCAACATCTGCTTCATCATTTCATCCGGATATTTTATTATAAAAGGATGAGTCACAAATTCGCAACTTGTGAACTGTGTGATTTTCTCTATCGCCTTGACAGACGTTTCATAATCATCCAACCCATATTGCTCGACATAATTATTCAGAATCACCCCATACTCCAGCATCAATCCAAACTTCGTATCGTCTATCACCGAAAAATCAGACCGCGTACTTTTTACATGATCCAACAACTCAAGAATCTTAGCGATCGCCTCTTTGTAATCTGCCGGCAAAAACTTTTTCAGAATGCTAGTGATATGTATCCAGCGCTGTTTTAGTTCCCTGCCTTCCCATTCATCATCCATTATTTGAGAAACAAAACCGTGAGCATCAAAATCATCGATAACAAGTCTCAAATCTTTCGTAAACAGATCGAAAAATTGCTTGTTGTACATATTCTTAAAAGGTTCTGCCATACTTGAAGTCTATATTTAGTATCTATTTATTTGCTACACAAATATATGTCTTTTTTTTAAAAGGACAAGCCCTAAAAACAGAAGTGAGCCACAAAAAAGATTGCAGCTCACTTATACCTTATATATTATAGCAAAAAATTAATCGAAGAAACTCTTGAACTTCTTGAAAATCTTCTCCTTCACCGACGTGTTAGGTTTGAAGTTGTCCGAAGCCTCCATCTTTTCGAGCGTGCTCTTTTCCTCTTTATTGAGCGCTTCCGGCACATAGATACTGATGTTGACGAGTAAATCCCCCGTTCCGTACCCGTTCACATTCGGCAATCCCTTGCCGCGCAAACGAAGCACCTTACCCGGTTGAGTACCCGAATCAATCTTCACTTTCACTTTGCCGTCGATAGTCGGAATTTCCACGGCTCCGCCCAGAGCAGCAGTCGGGAAACTAAGCAACAGATTATAAATCAAATCATTCTCGTCGCGAATCAAGTCCTGATGCGGTTCTTCCTCTACGAGAATCAGCAAGTCGCCTGCCACACCGTTGTGTTTGCCGGCATTTCCTTTGCCCCCCATAGAAAGCTGCATACCCTCTGCCACTCCGGCAGGGATTTTCACCGACACCACTTCTTCACCGTAAATGATTCCGTCGCCACCACACTTCTTACATTTGTTCTTGATAATCTTACCCTCACCGCCACAAGTAGAACAAGTGACGCGAGTCTGCATAGTGCCCAGAATAGTCTGCTGGTTACGGATCACGGAGCCGCTACCCTTACAAGTAGGACAAGTCTCCGAACCGCCGTCACCTTCGGCACCCGTGCCATGACACTGGTCACACGGCACATATTTTTTGAGTTTAAATTTCTTTTCTACTCCGGTAGAGATCTCCTTCAACGTCAGCTTCACTTTCACACGAAGGTCACTGCCGCGATACCGGCGTTGCTGTGAACCGCCACCGCCAAATCCGCTAAACCCTCCGAAGCCTCCCCTGAAACCGCCGCCGCGGCCACCGAAGATGTCGCCAAACATAGAGAAAATGTCATCCATCGACATCCCCTCGCCACCGAAACCACCGAACGGACCGCCATTGCCTGCCGCACCGCTCACTCCCGCATGACCGAACTGATCGTAACGCGAACGCTTTTCCGGGTTACTCAACACGTCATAAGCCTCGGCCGCCTCCTTAAATTTCTCTTCCGCCTCCTTATCCCCCGGATTCTTGTCAGGGTGATACTGGATTGCTTTCTTACGGTACGCTTTCTTAATCTCCTCTACTGTGGCTGTCTTCGTCACCTCCAATATTTCGTAATAGTCTCTTTTTTCTGCCATGCTTCTTTAAAAATTATGAGTTTTATGGGTCGCGAATCCTTATTCCCCTACTACCACTTTGGCGTGGCGCAACACTTTGTCGTTCAGTGTATACCCCGTCTGCACACAATCCAGAATCTTACCTTTCTGTGCTTCCGACGGTGCGGGGATTACCGCGATGGCTTCATGGAAATCAGTATCCAGCGGTTGGTCTTTCGTCTCGATGACTTTCACACCATTTTGAGCCAGAACAGCCATAAATTTATTGTAAATCAGTTCCACCCCTTCTTTTACGGCATTGACATCCGTTGCCGTTTCCATCGTCTTGATGGCACGTTCGAAATCGTCCACTACCGGAAGAATACTGCCAAGACTCTTTTCGCCACCATTCAGGATCAGTTCGGCCTTCTCCTTTAAAGTGCGTTTACGATAATTGTCGAACTCGGCAGACAGGCGCAGATATTTATCCTTTTGCTCTTCAAGCGCTTCTTGAGCCTTTTCCAGTTCCTTTTCCAACTCCTCTTCATGAGTCAGCGGAGCGGTTCCCTCTGCTTGTTCGTTTTGCGGTTGGTCTTCCGCAGGATTGTGAGTTTCCTCCACATTCAGTTCCTCTTCCTTCACTTTTTTTTCTTTCGGATCCATCTTGGTATTTACTATTTTATTATTTACTATTTAGAAACACACGTTATCTATGCAAGATACCGCTTATAAACATACCGGACTGACCGGATGTCACAGATTTCGTCTGCAAAAACTTTGCCAAGTTGGCCGTTTTGCCAAAAAACGCAGCAAAGGTAACACTTTTATGTCAGATTGGCACATATCAGATAGCTCATAATTCATTTTAAATGTCTACCTTTGCACGCTCAAATAGTAAATAGTAACTAGTAAAATAGTAAATAATAAGATGATTACAGTTTCGAACGTATCGGTTCAGTTTGGTAAAAGAGTGTTATTTAATGACGTAAACCTGAAGTTTACGAGTGGTAATTGTTATGGTATTATCGGTGCGAACGGTGCGGGAAAATCTACGTTTCTTCGTACGATTTACGGAGATTTGGACCCGACAACAGGTACGATTGCGCTCGGACCGGGCGAACGTCTCTCGGTGTTGAGTCAGGACCACTTCAAGTGGGACTCATATACTGTCATGGATACCGTCATGATGGGACATACCGTGTTGTGGGACATCATGAAGCAGCGCGAAGAATTGTATGCAAAAGAAGATTTCACAGACGAAGACGGACTGAAAGTATCCGAATTGGAAGAAAAATTTGCCGAGTTGGACGGATGGAATGCGGAAAGCGACGCAGCCATGCTGTTGAGCGGACTGGGCGTGAAAGAAGATAAGCATTACGTATTGATGGGTGAATTGAGTGGTAAGGAAAAAGTGCGTGTCATGCTGGCGCAGGCATTGTACGGAAATCCGGACAACCTCTTGCTCGATGAGCCTACCAATGACTTGGATATGGAAACAGTGACCTGGTTGGAAGAATATCTTGCCAACTTCGAGCATACCGTATTGGTGGTAAGCCACGACCGTCACTTCCTCGACTCTGTATGTACACACACCGTAGACATCGACTACGGAAAAATCAATATGTTTGCCGGTAACTATAGTTTCTGGTACGAATCCAGCCAATTGGCTCTCCGTCAGCAACAGAACCAGAAGGCGAAGGCTGAAGAGAAGAAGAAAGAACTCGAAGAGTTTATCCGCCGTTTCAGCGCGAACGTAGCGAAGAGCAAGCAGACAACGAGCCGTAAGAAGATGTTGGAGAAACTGAACGTAGAAGAAATCAAACCTTCTTCACGTAAGTATCCGGGCATCATCTTCACTCCCGAACGCGAGCCGGGCAACCAGATTCTGGAAGTTTCCGGATTGAGCAAGAAGACGGAAGAAGGCGTGGTGCTCTTCAACGACGTGAACTTCAACGTAGAGAAAGGTGACAAGGTGGTATTCCTGTCACGCAATCCGCGCGCGATGACTGCTTTCTTCGAAATTATCAACGGAAACATGAAACCCGATGCAGGTACTTTCAACTGGGGGGTAACCATCACCACTGCTTACCTGCCGCTGGATAACACTGATTTCTTCAATTCCGACCTGAACCTGGTAGACTGGTTGAGCCAGTTTGGAGAAGGCAACGAGGTATATATGAAAGGCTTCCTCGGCCGTATGCTTTTCTCCGGCGAAGAGGTATTGAAGAAAGTAAGCGTACTCTCCGGAGGTGAGAAGATGCGTTGTATGATTGCCCGTATGCAGCTGCGCAATGCCAACTGCCTCATTCTGGACACTCCGACCAACCATCTGGACTTGGAATCTATCCAGGCATTCAACAACAACCTGAAGACGTACAAAGGAAATATCCTCTTCTCGTCTCATGACCACGAATTTATTCAGACCGTTGCCAACCGCATCATCGAACTGACACCGAACGGTATCATCGACAAGATGATGGAATATGACGAATATATCACTTCCGACCATATTAAGGAATTGCGGGCGAAGATGTACGGAGACAAATAAGTGACCGGACGAATAAAAGCCCCTGACTCCCATACATGAAGTCTGATGAATAACCAATTTAACAGCAACCTATTCTCAACAATGGGTTGCTGTTCTTTTTAGCACTATGGAAATAAAATATTTTGAAAACAGAGAAGATTGGCGAAAATGGCTGGCAGACAACTTTGAAAACGCCAATGACGTTTGGTTTGTATTCCCCTCCAAATCTTCGGGCGAAAAAAGTGTTACATACAACGACGCTGTCGAGGAAGCCCTTTGCTTCGGATGGATCGACAGCACCATAAAGGCGCTCGACAAAGAACATAAAATCCAGCATTTCACACCCAGAAACCCTAAAAGTTCCTACTCGCAAGCCAACAAAGAGAGACTGAAATGGTTGCTGGAACATAATATGATTCACCCTGATAGGGAAGATAATATACGAAAAGTATTGTCAGCCCCTTTTGTCTTCCCGAATGATATCATCGGAAAACTGAAAGAGGATAAAACAGTATGGGAGAATTACCAACAATTTTCCGATGCGTATAGACGTATCCGAATTGCATACATTGAAGCTGCCAGAAAACGACCGGAAGAATTTGAAAAGCGATTGAACAACTTCATCAATAAAACGAAGGAAAATAAAATGATAAAAGGATTTGGGGGAATTGAAAAATACTATTAAGAATGTCCTCTTTATTCATTTATAAGATTCATCCGCACATTTCATGTGGCTGGTAGTCTATTCTACCTCCTCCATCAGCGCCAGTTCCCAACTGCGCCACACGATCGTAGTCAATTTCAGTCCTCCTTTCTCACGAGCTTCCGCTACACATTCATCCTTGCTATAGCGAATCAACTGTTCCCGCGCATCATCGGCAAGCGCGCGTATCTCTTTCTCCGACGCTCCTGCTTTCGCATACTTCACCTCCAATAGATACGTGTACGGTGGAGATACGGGTGCCGCCGGACTGGGCTTAAAGAAGAAATCGGCAAAACCCTTATTCATCTCATATTCCGGATATAGTTGATAATAGCGGAACATACTTAGATAGGCGAGGAGGAATCCTTTGATATGAGCTTCCCCTTCTATGTACTCCCTTATCCGGCTCTGCTCCCGAATGGCCTCTGCCAGAAATTCGAACATCGGTTTCCAGTCTCCTTTGAAGGACATATTCTCAAACAGAGTGCGCAAGCGGTTCACGTCGAGCTTGAAGATGTCATGACGGGCATATCCCTGAATCAGGAAATTGAATAGCTGTTCGCGAACCACCAGATTGGGAATGTGCAGGATGGGACGCCCCATCATATCCACCCCTTTGATAGAAAGCAGTCCGAAATAGAACAGCAGAGATTTGAAGTTGCCCACGTCTGTCATTTCCAGTGCGGAGAAATGGGTGACTATCTCAGTCACTATCTCGCCTTGCTCCGCAATCTCCTTGATGACGGAGAAATTTTCTCCCAGTCCATGGTCGAGACGGACAAGGTAGGCAAGCTTGTTAAAGTCCGTGCGGATATTGGGATCTACAATCTCTTTAGGTTTCACTCCGTGCAATATCAATGACTTCATACAGTAGAGCACCATGTCCGAGTTGAACATACAATCTGCTAATTTATTTTCACTGAAGCAATAATTGTCATAGTTAGGCTTCATCATTGTCACCGCATCGTCTACCGACATCGGGAGAGCGCCTTGTTCCTTGTAATACGTCAGCATCTCGCGCAATTCCTTCTCGCTGAAACCTACAAGGTCGTTAAACCATGGGTCGGTGGTGATATTCGTTCCGATGTTGAATCCGCTTGTCACGTCATCCATTGTCACCGGGCTTACTCCCGTGATGAATAGGCGGTTGACGGCAGAGCCCATTCCCGTCGTGGCGGCTTTGATTACATTGAAAAACCTGCGGATATATCCTTCTCCATGTGTCGCTTTCCGATATAAGTCCGTGCCGTAAGTAGAAAGAATGGTATTCGTGAAATTATCGTATTCATCAATCAGGAGATAGATTTTGAGGTCTCCCTTACGGGTAGCATAGGTATTGATTGAGGACAAAAAGGCGCCGGGATCCGCTTGCGTTTTTTCATCCAGAACATTCCAAATGTCTTTTCCCAACAGATGCTCGTATCTATAAACAAAATCAGAAAGCTTCCCGCAACAATGCAAACGGAAAGATTCCTCCACCTCATTGACATTCGAGCTCACCTCCGAGAAATTGAATCTCATGATGAGAAACTGGTTATGTATCGGCGTAGGATGCTGCCCGATATACAGATGGCCGAACAATTCGTCGAACTGGTCGGCATACCGAACGTCATAATAAGCCTCCAGCATCGCCAGCGTCAGACTTTTCCCGAAGCGCCGGGGACGGATCAGGAACAGATAAGACGGTTGCATTTCTATCTTTTCGATAAACATCGTCTTATCCACATAATAATAGTTTTCTTTTTGGATGCGACCGAAATCCGTCAATCCGTATGGTATTTGCTTTATCATATTGTGATTCCTTTCTTTATTCATCATTCATATCGAAGCAAATATACGGAAAAACGGATGAATGTGACACGTTTAATGCCACTAATTTATCCGTTTATCCGCTATTTTGTGCAAAAACGACTATCCGGAGGAAAACTGCCATTTCGTGGGAAAACTGCTATCCGCGGAAAAACTACAACTCCAACCCCGTCTGCACCGGAAGCTGCGGGCGTATTGAATTTTCTTTGCGCTCTTCGGCCGAATACTCCACCACCCAATATTCCGTTATGTTGTTGGAGGTCTTTCGTGATTGGAAATGATTGCTTTCCAGTACCGTGACCAGCATTTTTTTCGTCTGTGTATTGGCCTGTGTGCGCCCGTTCATGCTCAATACCGACAGCAGGTAGGAGGCAGGATACCATTGCGCCTGAATATCATTCTGTCTGGCTGCCCGGAAATAGAAGAAAAGATTCTCCTCTATCGGATCTTTTTGGCGGAACGCCTCATTGCGGTTGTTGAGAAACGTAATCTCCTCGTTCTCATACCAGTACTGAAATCCCTGCCGGTAGAGTGCGTATGCCTGTGCGTATATCCCCTCATGATTGACAGGCGTGTGATAGTCTATGTTCAGAAGAGTGCTGAACAGGATACGCCTGTTTTCCTTGACATCCGGCATACAGTGCGGATTGTTGGTACTGGCAATGAACGATGCGCGGCGGATATACGTATAGTTCTGGATGTCATAGACCTTACGCTCGTTTACCACGTCTTGGGTGATAAGACTTTTCAGGTTCTGCATACGCTCGGGGGAGAGCGTGTCAAATTCATCCAAGTTGATGAGCAGGCAAGACGACAGTTGCAGCAAATGGTTATTGTTCTCGGGAATAATCATGCCATTACGATAATAATCCTTCAGTTCCGGCGGGAGGAGATGTCGGATAAAGGTACTCTTTCCTTTTCCCTGTGCGCCGTGTAATAGCATCAATTGGTGGTTTTGCACGTTGTCGTCGATGGCGCACGCTACCATTCCCACCAGCCAGCGTCGGAAACTGTCTTCGAAAAAAGCTTGGTCTGCCGCTTGTACAGTTTTCGTCATTTGTCCGATGAAGTCCGTTTTCCCGTTCCATGCCTTGCGGGAGGTGAAATAATGGACAAACGGGTTGAACGGCTTTGCGTAGTCCGAGTCTACAACAGCTTTCAAATCAGCTTGCGTACAGCAAATCTTATTTATATGTGCGTTGATATAGAATGTATTAATATCCTTTGTACGAACTGCGTTGAAAGGCGGCAACTCTGTTTCGGGCAGGGCGGGCATTATCTTCCGGAATTCGATTTGTTCTTTCACTACGTTTCTTCTGGTTTCGTAGTGTTCGTCCATAAACTTGATAATCTGGCAGATTTTCGGTTCTTTCTCTTTTTCTTCCGCCTGATCGGTCTTTGAGGTATATTGGTAAGCATTGTGCAAGGGCAGTTCGAGGTCGAAATCGGGTAGGTCGCCGAAATGGCTGTGTGCCAGACTGACGGACTCCTCTTCCGTGATATGGCGGTGGTAGCACTGATTGCCGAGACAATAGAAGAAATTGTCCCGGTTGCCTATCTCGAGACGTTCTTTGCGTTTGGTGTACTCCAGCGCCTTGCGGAAGTCGAGTTGCACTTGCAGGTCGATGGGCGACGCATTCTCCTGCACGGGGAGGAGCGGGGATCGTTTTCCCGGATTTTTGCGCTTCTTGTTTTTACATTCTTCTTCAGTGGGCAATGTCACTTTTACGGTCAGCGGCTTCACGTTTTCCAGTCGTTCGGGAGAGAGGAAAGCATCCGGATCGTGCGACACGAAGAATCCGCGTCCCGGATCGCTCCCGCTGGTGTCTACTTTGGTATTGAGCAGCTTTTCATATTGGCTGCTTGCCAGGGCGTACATGCGGTGGTGATAGCGTTCGAGGGGGGTGAAGTCTACGGTTCCCAATGCGTTCAGTTCGGTGCGTAAGGCTTCCGCCTCATTGCCGGTGAGGTAGACAAAGATCTTCAGCCCGTGCATCCGTGGGCTGACGAAACTGCCTAACGTGTCGGGGCAATCGTTCACCAGTTGGCGGAATTCCGGGATCTTTTCTGCCGGCATATCGTCACAGTCGAGCGTGATGATGTCCTGATACTTGTCCAGACTGTAAGCCAGCCTTTCCTTGGCGTAAGTAGCCGTGATGGTGCAGTAGGGCAGTTGCTTCTTCATGTGGTCTGCTTTCACCGTGTCTCCTGCATCCATTGCTTCCCGGAGTCTCCGGATTCTGTCGCGATAGACATCTCCCCGGATAAATTCGAACATTTGCCGGATACTGATACTTCCTGATACGAGTGATAATCCCCTGTATGTCGTTATTGAGATATTTTCCATTTTAATTGTTGATATGATTTTAAGTTGTGTCAATATTAACACGCTGCAAAGGACGGCTTTTCTTGTAGATAAAAAAAACTGCTTTTTGTACTCAAAAAGCAGTTTTTTAACAGTCGGTTCTTTAATGCTAATCGTCAAAAAGCGTTCTTTTCAGTCTTTGTATCTCACAATCAATCTCTTCCACGCTTAATGATTCGTCCGAATCGTTTGATTTCTTGAAATCAACAGCCAGATACAACAATTCTGCAAAGTATTTGGGACCTTTAATCTTAAAAGGGGAGTCATGGTCATAACAGAGATGGACAAAGGGAAGGAGAAACTTCTTGCGGTCGCGCGGACTTACCTCTATTCTGTTGACATACAAATTGTTGACAGTGCCAAGCATTTGCGTGATAAACTGGGATACTTGGGGAAACTCTTCCTTTTCGAGTGTTACAGCCTGCTTGTTCTGATAAACGAAGCCTTCGGAAAAAATGTCTTTTTTCTCATGATTTTAAGTGTTATTTGATTACTGTTAAAAAATGTTGGTTTAAAAAGACGCAAAGGTACGTTTTATTTTGTTCCTGTCATTTACTTATGCTGTTTATTCTCTTTATAGATTTTATTTGATGGAAAAAGCGTGTAATTGAGGTGGAACCCCTCCACCTCAATTACACGCTTTTTTCTATATAAAAAGAATATTCTCTCGCGCCCGCGCACGTGTACATTATTATATAAGCTTCATTATAGCTAATTCTGATTTCATTATAGCTAATTCTGATTTCATTATAGCTAATCTCGATTTCATTATAGCTAATTTTATTTTCGTTATAGCTAATCAGCACTTGCCCTAAAGAGATTCATGGCTCATCGAGATACCTCACGATGAGTCGTACCTGTCTTGCGCTGTAAGCGTGGTCGTTCTTTCCTTCGCCGCCGCTATACATTGCGTCATATAATTCCTTGTTATTTCTGATCCACTCCCTCATTTTCCGCATGGCATACACCAACGGTACATAAGGATTGTATAAATGTGCCAGCTCCGATTTCAAATACGGACGTATGACAAACGGCTCCTCCGCTATCTCTTCTTTTTCTGCTTTCATATCTTCGGAAAATTAATTTTATCGTATTCCAAATATACGGAAAATCTCCCGCTTGTCCAAGTATATAAGTCAAATAAAATCACTCTGAATAAAAGTAAATACATTCTGAATGAAAGTAAGACAAACTAGGTCAAAGTAAGACAAAGTACGTCATTTCATCCCCTTATAATACGCTATCTTTGAGGTATCGAAAGAAAAAGAAACAGAGCTCGTTCCTCTCTTCCGATATTGATTGCGGTAACTGCGGTTTGTAATATTTATTTTTCAATTATTAATTCTCAATTTTTAATTTATCATGGCAATACCATTTAAAAGAATGGGTCGTAAAGACCCGAGAAAGGTTGATGGGGTGGTGAAGTATCATCCGCAACTTGTGACGCAGGGACAGAGTGTAGACCTGGATAAACTTGCTTACACGATGAAAGAGAAAAGTTCCCTGTCGCTGGGTGACATTCAGAGTGTGCTGACTAATCTCGTAGAAGCGATGCGTACGGCGCTGTTCGACGGTAAATCCGTCAATATCCATGATTTTGGTGTATTCAGCCTTTCCGCTACCACGCGGGGAGTGGACACGAAAGATGAGTGTACGATGAAGAACATCAAAACGGTCAATATCAATTTCCGTCCTTCGAGCAGTGTTCGTCCTAATCTGACGTCTACCCGTGCCGGTGAGAAAATCGAGTTTCTGGATCTCGACGCACCCAAGAAGAAGAAAACCGATGGTGAAGATCCCGGTGATGAAGGTGGTGGAGAAGATGTCGGTGGAGGCAGTGGAGGCGGTAGCGGTGAAGCTCCGGACCCGGCAGCTTAATTCATAGAGTGTAGATAATGCTTACAACTGATAAGAAAAACAGTGGCACTATGATGAGAAAGATTGATTTGATCGTGATCCACTGTTCCGCCACTCGTGCCGACCGTTCGCTCACCCCGGATGATCTGGAAACTCAACATCGGCGGCGTGGGTTTAACGGAACAGGTTATCACTACTACATTCGCAAAGACGGAACAGTGCACCTCACCCGACCGATTGAACGTATCGGTGCGCACGTGAAAGGATTCAACTTGAACAGTGTAGGTATCTGCTACGAAGGCGGTTTGGATGGCCACGGCTCTCCGGCAGACACGCGGACACCGGAACAACGGGCGGCACTCAAGCTGCTGGTTCATCAATTACTTGAGACTTATCCTGGTAGCCGGGTGTGCGGTCATCGCGATTTAAGTCCCGACCGCAACGGAAACGGGGAGATTGAGCCGGAAGAATGGATCAAAGCGTGTCCGTGCTTTGAGGTGAAAGCGGAGTTTGGAGCTTCCAGTCACGTAGAGGACTAATTTTCAGTAGGATAACAGGAAAATAAGGTAAGAGAGTTTTCAGGAAGTGATAGATCATTGAAAGTAACTAATCATTAAATGTAATTAGTGATTAAAAGTAATTAATTCTTCAAAGAGCGTATGGAAAGGAGGTGTGTAAAGTTATGGCAGTCAAGAGATCCCTTTGGGATATGATTCTGAAAGTCGTCATTGCGGTGGCTTCGGCAGTGCTGGGCGTTGTGGGCGGTAATGCGATGAATCTGTAAAAGTGATCACAGGTCGCACGAAATAGTTGTTTGGTTAGCTCCTTTTGCAGGTTGTTAATTTGATAATAGTTGATGTGTGGCCTGTGTTTTTTTATTTAGAATGAAATAATTAATAATGAGTTGTATATGAAAAGATTATATATCTTTATTTTTTTAGTGGGGTTACTAGGCAACAATATTATGTATGCGCAGATTCCTGCTTCCTCACAATCGTTACCTAGTCCTAATGTAGCGGCCTTGGGACTTTATGGTGAGATTCCGGTTTCAAAATTTACAGGTATGCCGGATATATCCGTTCCTATATATGAAGTTCCTGTCGGAGATTTTAAATTGCCGTTTTCTCTCCATTATCATGCCGCCGGGATACGTCCTGACCAACATCCGGGATGGGTAGGAATGGGGTGGAATTTAAATACCGGAGGAGTTGTATCCAGAACGGTGAAGGGCAAGCCTGATGATTGTAATGTGAAAAATCATACCTATTTGATGAATATGGGATATTATTTTCATTCCGAAACATTAAATACGCCTCAATGGAATACGCAAGACTATCTCAAAGAAACAGCTCAAAGTCATGGTGGAGCAGATTTTGAGCCGGACGAGTTCGATTTCAATTTTTTGGATTACCATGGAAAATTTATGTTGAATAGTGACAAAACATGGATCGTGCAATGTGACAGGCCTGTAAAAGTGGATTTTAGTGGTAATTGGATGGATGTTCCGTTTGAAAAAGCGAATACGGCATTTCAATATTCCGGATATTCGCCTTCTTTTGATGGTTTTACTTTGACTACTGAAGATGGCACTCAATATATCTTTGGTAAAGAACGGAATGCCATTGAATATTCTATCGGATTTTTTCAGCAAGCTACGGATTTTTGGACAGCTACAGCCTGGTATCTGACAAAAATCATCCTGACTAACGGTCAGGAAATAACTTACACATACGAGCGTGGTGATTTTATCAATCAAATGTTTATTTCACTGTATGATGATTTGGGGTCTTTTACATTTGGTGGCGGAATCTTGACTCCGGAGTGCTCATCTTCGAGCCATACGGCCATTGAAGACAGTTATCAGGGAAGTCTTATATCTCCGGTTTATCTCAACCGTATTTCTTTTCCCGAATGTGAAATAACTTTTGCGCGTGAAGTGACTACGGAATTGAGATATTCACAGGATATTTATGCTTCTCAATATATGTTATGGCGCAAAAATCCAAAATATCGTTTTCTGAATTTTCTTGCAGATAATCCTTTGGATGATAATTATCCGAATTGTTTGGACAAGTTGAAATGGTATAAGTTGAGTAACCTGGAAATAAAAGATAAGAAAGGAAAGTGGATTCGGGATTACCGTTTCTCGTACAATGACAACGCCTCACAGCGCCTGATATTACAATCTGTTTCTGAATTTGTATGGGGAGCAAACGGACGAAATTTTAATATGGAGTATGACTTTCCGGAGCAGTTGCCCCCTTATCTGTCCGGAAAAGTAGATCACTGGGGATTTTACAACAATCGTTTGATGACCGATAATTATGCCACTCATTACGATTCTCGCGAACCTAATGCGGATGTTTTGACATTTGGCGTTTTGAAAAGGCTGCACTATCCCACGGGAGGATATACACGTTTCGTTTTCGAACCTCACGAGTATTGTAAGCAAGTGAAAATGAATCGATGGGAAGGGTACGAGGATACATTCCAGCCGAAAATAGCGGGAGGACTAAGAATAAAGAAGATAATAAATAGTGATACAGGATTGGAAAGTGGTGAAAAAGTAGAAAAAGAGTACTTTTATGTGGATGATTATTTAGTTAATAAAGAAAAAGCAAGAATCTCAAGCGGTTGTCTGGGAGGACAGGTGAAGTACTATTTTGATGATTATCAGGTAGAAGGTACCGGGGCGGATAAAGATGTAAAACGTATAATAAGAAGATTCAGCAGCCAGTCTGTGCTACCGGCATGTATCAATTCTTCCGGAAATCATATCGGCTACAGTGAGGTGATTGAAAAAAGACCGGACGGTTCTTTTATCCGTTCTAAATATACCAACTTCGATAATGGACACATGGACGAAGCCCCGGAAGCAATCATACTTCCGAACCGAACGCCTTATGAACCTTGTGCTTCCAGATCGGTAGAACGGGGAAAACTTCTTTGTGAAGAACTGTATTCGGCAGGCGGTATTTTAAAATCGAGCAAGTATCTGACCTATGAACGCTCTTCCGACCTTTACGTAAAATCAATGAGGACATCTCTTGATTATATTTGCCCGACCTCATTTATAACTTATGCCGACGGTTGCTCATACAAGGTCTATTTGTATGATTACAGGCTGAAAAGCGAGAGTGATACTTTATACGACAATCCCTCTTTTCCGATAAGTACGCAGACTGATTATGAATATGATCCGGACGGCTTGATAAAAGTAATTTCAGAAAGTGCCAATGGAGGAATAAGAAAACAAACCTATAAAAGGATCCGTGAGTCCAGCTCGGATATATATACTCAAATGGTACAAAAGCATATACTTTCTCCGATTGTCGAAGAAAAGGAATATTCTATTTCCGATGATGGAACCAGCCGGCAACTGAAACAGGTGAAATATGAATATGTTCCTATAAAAGGAGTATCCGATCATTTTTTTCCTTGCTATTCTGCCTGGGAAAGGGTAGGTGAGGGCGCTTTGAGAGAAGTGTACAATTGTATTGATTATGATGCTTTGGGACATCCTTTATATGTTGTCAGAAACGAGGGTAAGACGGTTTACCTTTGGAGCTACAACTATTTGCATCTGGCAGCGGAAATAAAGGGAGCTACCATTAGTGAAGTCCGAACAGCTATGGGAGGAGACCTCGTGCCGTTCATGCAAGCCGGCACACCGGATCGTGCGAAACTGGTGCGTCTAAGAGCTTCTTTGCCACAGGCGCAAATAACATCCTATACGTATCAGCCGATGACCGGAGTTACCTCTGTAACGGATCCGTGCGGAGTGGTCAGTTATTATGAATATGACCTCTTACAGCGGCTCAATAGACAAAAAGATAATTATGGGCGAACCATAAAGGCTTATGATTATCGGTATTCTGTAAATTCCTATTAAAAGAACAAGAAATATGAAAAATCATATATCATTATTTATATTTGCCATAGCCCTGCTTTCAGGACCTGTTTCTGCAAATGATCTTTCCATGACAGCCGTAAAAGACACCCTGGCTTCCATACCGGGAGAACATAATTACATTTATGTACGAACACCACTTGGAGAGGATGAAGAAAAAAACTATGATGAAATAACATTCTATGACGGACTTGGACGTGAGCTCGATTTTGCACAAAGTTATGGAGCAGACCGTGCCGGTGCTATTATGGCTCACCATCACCTGATAGAATATGATAGTTTAGGACGGAAAGAGAAACAATGGCTCTCTACGAATACTAGCTTTTCTTACATGTCTCCTGAAGATTTGAAGGGTGGTGTCTTGTGGGATTATCATGATGCAGGTAAAAGAAGTTATTTGCAAACTAACTATGAATCGTCCCCTCTAAATCGTATTACAGAACAATATGGAGTGGGGGATGCTTGGGGAGATCATCCTGCCCGTATGGAATATCTGACGAATATTCCGGCTGATTCATTGCGTTGTTCGTTCTATTTTATAGATGATAACGATTCACTGATTCGCAGAGGAGATTATCGGTCGGGAGAATTGCAGGTGACAAAGGCCACGGATGAAGACGGGAAACCGACTTACACCTTTGTTGACAAACAGGGGCGTACGCTACTGACCCGGCTAGGTAGAGGGAATCAACAAGCGGACACCTATTTTGTATTCGACCGCTTCGGAAGAATACGCTATGTTCTCCCACCCATGATTAATGATGAAATATCGGCAGGAAATCTCGATTTGTACGCATATCAATACTTGTATGATAGTTTCGGACGCTGTATTTCGAAGAAACTACCTGGCTGTGCTGCAATAGGTTATGTTTATGACAAAGCCGACAGGGTTATATTGTCACAGAATGGAAATCAGTCACAGAAAAAAGAATGGACGTTCACATTCTATGATAATCAGGGAAGGCTTGCATTAACAGGACTTTGTTCATTCAATGATCCTCCTTCATTGGATAATTCCATAGTAAGGGCTTATCGAACGACTTCGGAGAAAGACGGAGTGCTTCATTCCGGGTATGAAGTAGAGCATTTTCCTTATACGCTATCTTCTCTTTTACAAGTGAATTACTATGATGATTACAACTTCACAACGGACACCCAACTCGCTTTCGGGCTGGAGAAGATAGGTAAAGTGCAGTATGATTCTTTATATATCAATCGCGAAGCCTCCCTTATCTCCGCACAAGGGAGACTGACCGGGACTAAAATAAAAGTGCTGGATGATGAGCGATATTTGACAAGTGCCTTATATTATGACTATAAAGGCAGAATAATACAGGGACGTTCCCAAAATCATTTGGGCGGGTATGACACAGACTTTTATTCATATACATATACTGGAAAGTTATTTGCCAGATTACATACCTATCAGATTGGGAACGGAAAGCGGCACATGGAAGAATATACCTATGAATATCTGGCAGATGGAGAACTTAGGGATGTATATCACCGCGTTGATAATGCGTATAGAGCCAATCATTTGCTTTACTACACGTATGACAATGCCCGCCGGGTGTTTTTGAAAGATGTGGGAGGATTGGGTGCCTATACAATGTATACGTATGACGTCCGTGACCAGGTAATAAAAACGATGTGCCGCTTTTTTCTTTCTGAAGAAATTTCTTATAATGCAAGTCCTGGCATCCCCTGTTATAATGGCAATATAAGTAGCCTAGCATGGCGGAGTGAGGAAGATGATACGGACGGCATCAGTAAAGGTTATCGTTTTGCCTATGACAGCATGAACAGGATGACTGATGCCTGCTATGGTGAAGGAGAAAATTTGACCGGCAACCTGAACTGTTATGACGAACAGGTCACTTCATTTGATAAGAATGGCAATATTCTCGGTTTGTGTCGTAATGGAGCTGTCGGTCCGGCAAGTTTCGGAGCCATTGATAGCTTGAATCTGTCATATCAGGGCAATCATTTGCTTAATGTGACAGACCACGCAAAGAATAATATGTATGGAAGTACCACTGATTTTAAAGACGGCATCCGATCATCAGCAGAATATGCTTATGATTTAAATGGCAATTTGATTCAAGATTTAAACAAAGGAATTTCGAGAATCCGGTATAATTGCTTAAATTTGCCGAGTGCGATAGAGTTTACCGACGGACGTACAATCAGCTATCTTTATAGTGCCGACGGAACGAAACTGGAGGTCATCCATGCGATGGGAGATTCTATCACCACCACTGATTATTGTGGTAAAGCGATCTATGAAAACGGAAGTCTCGACAAGATTCTTCTCGATGGTGAAGGTTTTGTTTCTTTCGCGGACGATGTTTCCTATAGTTATCATTTCTTCTTGAAAGATTACTTGGGTAATGTTCGTGTCGTATACAATGAAGATCGTGAAGCGGAAGAGGTGAATCATTACTATCCGTTCGGAGGAATCTTGGCTTCATCCACCCCTTCGGTTCAGCTTTACAAGTACAACGGAAAAGAACTGGACAGAAAAGGTGGTCTGGATTGGTATGATTACGGGGCGCGGATGTATGATCCGGTATTGGGAAGATGGCATGTGGCAGATCCGATGAGTGAAAAGAATTATTCAATTACTCCTTACGGGTATTGTTTAAATAATCCGGTGAAGCATATTGATCCTGATGGCAAGCAAGTCATCCCCGTTCCATCCCCTCTTCCTCTACCATTCTATTATCCTTTGACGAACACGCAATCTTATAGATTGCCTTCAGATCAACAGATAATGAGACATACATCGGGGAAATTTGCGGAATTAGGGCAGATTATAAATCATACTCCTAAAATGTCTTATGCCTTTGGAACTCTTTTATTTTATCAGGCAAAGAATGCGATTAGTCCTGAATATGAGCACCAAAGAAAAAGAGACAGGAGGAATAAAGAAGGATTGGACAGGAATCAGGCGAATGTGGCGGAAAGTATTGATACTAACGTGTCAGGGATGATGCCTAATGGTGATCCGGCTCCGAAAAGAGATCCTAAAGATAAAAAGAGAATAATAAAAGTTGGGAAAAAAGTAATAATAGGGTTAGCTATAGATAGAACATATATGGAATTAACAAATCCTGATCCCACTCAAGATGCTTATGAAACTCATACAAATCAAGTTGAAGGTAGAGAAGAATATTCAACAGATTATGTAGGGGATATTTATAATTGGATAAAAAAACTATTTGAATAAAAGCAATATATGGGAGATATTTTTATATTAATATTTAAGAGAATTACTATTTTTAATAGTATTTTAATGATAATTCATTGCTTATTCCATCCTGATTTAGGAGAATTTGAATATATGTTTATTGTTATAATATTATTACTAATTTCATGGATTGCATGGCTGACAGGCAAGATGTTAAACTTTTTGTCAAGGAATAAAGGTCTGAAAGAAAAGAAAACTGAAACAAATAATATTGTTAAATCTTTTTGTTTGAAATTTAGCCGGGATATAGATGTGATATATGCAATTTTTTTTGCAATATATTTGGTCTTCTATAGTCACGAAAAAGCAATAGTTTATTTAATATTACTTCTGTTTGGACTATATCTTGGAAACAAAATAGCAATAAGAGCTAATCAATATATAGTAGATCAAGCAAATAAAAATATTACTCCTTAAAACCTCAACATTATTACTCTGATGTGAATAGCTAAAGTTTAGTGAACTCACATCAGGGTATATAAACTACAAGATGAAATATGGTAAATAAATAAACTTTAACGACGAACTTATTATTATATGAGATATCTATTTATAGCAATATATAAAAAGTCACTACTATGGTTTAGCTTTATGATGATTCCCTATTGTATTTTTTCCTCTTTTTTATTTGAGTATCCTGCTTTAATATTTATTATTAGGGTAATACTTGCAATTGCGTTATCTATTATAGCGATAGGGGGAATGATGAGTTATCTATTCCCTTATATAGAGATACTCAAACAGCCATTAAAGGGAAAAGGTCTTATTCGGGCATTATATTTGAAATCTGATAAAATAATAACGCGATTATATTGTTGTTTTCTTGTGGTATATATAGCTTTTTCTATTGAATATAAGTCTACATTATACAATTATCTGTTATTGCTTTTAATAGGATTATTTCTTGGATATAAAATAACCATGAAAGCGGAGAAATATACTTTAGAAGAGATTAATAAGAAGAAACAAGAACGTAAAATGAAGCAAGCCAGCAAGAAAGAATCTCATATTCGCTAAGAGGACAAGAAATTAAAAACAAATAGTGTGTTTAGAGTTATGCTGCAACAGACACTCAATCAAAAATTAGCGAAGAACATAATGCTTATGATATATTTGAACCTATTAAAAATAAATTAGATGACGTCTTTTGGAAAAATTGGTAAATATCTTATATATATACAAAACTTGCTGTATATTCTATGTTTTATAAAAATACTATTCTCGTTGTTTTTCTATGAGTATGAGCCTTCTTTTATGAAGGACATGGCTTTTACTTTACCATTATTATTAGCACTGATTGTAATACCTATTATAAAAAAGAATATAAAATGAAAGATTCTAAATTCAGATATTATTTATGTTATTATTCTCACCTGTGCTTTTTCTATAGTTTTTGGGGATATTTTTTTATATAAATTATTTTGCATCTTCTTGGCATGGAAATGAATGCGTATTTGGGTTACTTATTCTTTCTGTTATTTGGATTATGGGGAGGAAGTGCTATTGCATTATCTGCAACTAGTTATATGAAAAAGATAAATCATGAGGAATTGGGGAAAAAGCAGAATTCTAAAGATTCTTAGTGTCCTAATATTCAAATAATTTACCCTGATATAAGTTGACTAATCACCAATTTATATCAGGGTAATTTCTTTTTTTTTATTTCTTATAAACCAACTTACTCGGAACTCCCTCCCCGAACAAATTATCACCCAGCGTCGTAATCTTATTTCCGGTAGCCAACACATAGCGAAGATTATCGCATCCCATAAAAGCACCGAATTCAATAGCCGTCACACTGGCCGGCAGCTCCAGCGTGCCGCAAAGGCGACCGCAGTTGCTAAATACCCGTTGTCCGATAGATTTCAGATTATGAGGTAATTTCATATTCAACAGATACTTCTTCTGTGCGAAAGTGAAGTCGGGGATAGCTGTTGCGTTCGTTCTGGAAATATCGACAGAGACGAGATTCGGCATATAATCGCGGATCAGTTTGAAGTCGGCGTTGTCCAGCTTACCTTCAACGGTCAGGAAGTTGATGTCTCTGGGTTGCAGTCCCGCTTTCAGAATCTCTTCTTCCAGTTTACCCATGGCGCCCACTTGCAGGGTAGTCTCTACCGGTTCCCCCTCGATAAACGCAAAGTTTTGCCATCTGTCTTTGTAGCGGTAAGAGTCGCTGCTGCCCAGGGGGACGAAGATAGCGGTAACGCTGTCTGCCAACGCTTCCGGCAACAGGTTGGGAGCTGTCTTCTTGCGGATCTGGCAAATTTTCAGGTTCTCGCAACCTTTGAAGGCGGCATCCTCTATATTCTTCGTTTTCTCCGAAAGAATCACTTTCTCCAGAGTGGCTTTACCTTTGGTCACTCCGCCTACTACATTCGAGAAAGCATAGGCAGGGATGAAGTTCGGCATATAAATGTAGAATTTTCCATTGGGATAAGTACCGGCTTTTCCGCTGTACATCTTGATTTCTGCGTTCGAAATATCCAATACTTTCAGATTGGCAAATTCGTCACGGAGATGCCGGAAGTCCTCTGCATTCAGTTTTCCGGTCAGTGTGAGGTGGGTGACACTGTTGGCTTCCTCTTCAGTCATCATGGAAATCAGCGTACCGGGCTTACTCACATAATACGTCTTACTCACTTGGGCGGCGGCTCCTAATGCATTAGCGGCCAGTAAGAAACTTATCAATAGTAGTTTAATTTTCATAATTTTGTAGATTTGTTCTGACAAATATAGGAAAAATAGAGAATACATGATGTTTTTTTATGTTTTATATCTAATTTTGTAGCCGGATTAACAAATTGTAAAAATGGAGGCAGACAACATAGATGGGAAGAAAGAACCCAAAAGACTTCCTGTGTGGGCATGTATCTCGCTGTTTATTGTGGTACTTTTCATATTTATTGGATTGTATGGGACACTGGTTAGCGGAGGCTTGTCGTTGGTTCTTGGAGTGGAGGCTCGTCATCCGGGAGTAGTAGGGTATATTTTCGTGGAGGCCAGTATGCTTTTGGCTGTTCTTACTGCTGCCGTAATCTTGCTTCGTCTCGAACGTCGTCCGTTTTCTGATTTGGGACTTTCTTTAAAAGGACATGCCAGTGGACTGTGGTATGGACTTCTGATGGCAATCTTGCTCTATTTGCTGGGTTTCGGAATCTCTGTTGTTTTGGGAGAAATAGAAGTCACCGGTCTTCAGTTTAAGCCGTTGGATTTATTGGGGTCGTGGGTGTTTTTCCTGTTAGTGGCGTTGTTTGAAGAGATTCTGATGCGCGGCTATATCCTCGGACGTCTGCTTCATACTAATATGAATAAATTCCTGGCGCTCTTCATCTCGTCGGCATTATTCGCGTTTATGCATATCTTTAATCCAGAAATAGCTTTCCTACCGATGCTTAATCTCTTACTTGCCGGTATGTTGCTGGGTGCTTCCTATCTTTATACCCGGAATCTGTGTTTCCCTATCTCTCTTCATCTTTTCTGGAATTGGATTCAAGGTCCGATTCTAGGTTATCAGGTGAGCGGAAATAATTTCACGACGAGCATGCTGACTTTGCGTATGCCCGAAGAAAACGTACTGAATGGCGGAGCCTTCGGTTTTGAAGGCTCGCTCATTTGCACAGTACTTATGATTGTTTTTACGATTCTGATCGTGTGGTGGGGAGAAAAAAGGGAAGCAATCAGTCTTGCTGTACCCCGATCATACTAAGCTGAATCCGTTTCCGGTCATAATCTACATTCATCACTCTGACCATGACGTGTTGATGGATGGATACCACTTCCGTCGGATCGGAAATGAACCGTTCCGCTAATTGCGAGAGGTGCACCAGTCCGTTCTCCTTAATACCTATATCGACAAACGCCCCGAAATTGGTGATGTTGCCTACGATGCCCGGAAGAATCATTCCTTCGCGCAAATCGGCTATGGTGCGCACGTTCTTGTCGAATTCGAAGACTTTGATAGCCTTACGCGGGTCACGTCCCGGCTTGTCGAGTTCCTGCAGAATGTCCTGTAAGGTGGGCAGACCGACGGTAGGTGTGATGTAGGCGGAGATGTTGATCTTCCGGCGGAGTTCCTTGTCTGCTATCAGTTCGTCGATGGTACATTTCAGGTCTTTGGCCATTTGCTCTACGATGTGGTAGCTTTCCGGATGCACGGCGGTGTTGTCCAGCGGATTCTTTGCTCCGGGGATGCGGAGGAATCCGGCACACTGTTCGAAAGCCTTGGCACCCATGCGAGGAACTTTCATCAACTCTTTCCGTGAACCGAAAGCTCCGTTTTCCGCCCGGTAGTTGACGATGTTTTGAGCCAGTTGCGGTCCCAGTCCGGAGATATAAGTCAATAGATGGCTGCTTGCCGTATTCAGGTTTACACCGACCAGGTTCACGCAATTCTCTACTGTCTGATCGAGCGCTTTTTTCAGTTTTGTCTGGTCTACATCGTGCTGGTATTGACCTACACCGATGGATTTAGGATCTATCTTCACCAATTCTGCCAACGGGTCCATCAGGCGGCGGCCGATGGAGACTGCTCCCCGCACCGTTACGTCATAATCGGGAAACTCGTCGCGGGCAATCTTCGAAGCCGAATAAATGGAAGCTCCCTGCTCACTGACTACAAACACGGGTATCTGACGGTCGAAGCTCTGGCTGTTGATGAAATCTTCTGTCTCACGGCTTGCCGTTCCGTTGCCGATGGAGATGGCTTCTATCTGATAGGCCTCAATCATCTTGCGGAGTTTGGAAGCAGCTTCTCCTGTTTTGTTCACCGGAGGATGCGGATAGATATTCTCATTATGCAACAGATTGCCTTGTGCATCGAGGCAGACAACTTTACATCCCGTACGGAATCCGGGGTCGATGGCGAGCACCCGTTTTTGTCCCAATGGAGGGGCGAGAAGAAGTTGACGGAGGTTCTCAGTGAATACCCGGATGGCTTCCTCGTCGGCTTTTTCTTTGGATTGAGCGGCAAATTCTGTTTCGATGGAGGGCTTGAGCAGACGCTTGTAGGCATCGACTGTGGCTTCGTCCACCTGCTGGCTACACTCGTTGTTGCCACGTACGAACTGACGTTCCAGGCGTTCGATACATGCCTCGTCGTCGGGATTGATGGATACTTTTAGCAGGCCTTCCGACTCTGCCCGGCGGATGGCCAACAGGCGGTGGGACGTGCAACGTTTCAGTGCTTCGGAGAAATCGAAATAATCCCGGTATTTTGCCGCTTCTTCCTCTTTTCCTTTCACTACTTTGGCACTAATCTCTGCCTGGCGGCTGAACTGATTACGTACCGCGTTGCGGGCACGTTCGTCCTCGTTCACTTGCTCTGCAATGATGTCACGGGCGCCTTTCAGGGCATCTTCCACATCTTTCACGTCTCCTTTCACGAAGGAGGCAGCCTTGGTACTAAGATTGTTTTCCCTTTGCAACATCAGGATGGTGGCAAGCGGTTCCAACCCTTTCTGGCGGGCTACTTCAGCACGTGTCTTCCGCTTGGGTTTATAAGGAAGATAAATGTCTTCCAGTTCCGTCGGATTCCAGGTGTCGTTGATACGTTTCTCCAGTTCGGCAGTCAGTTTTCCCTGCTCGTTGATGGTGCCGAGAATCGTTTCTTTCCGTTTGGCTATGTCGCACAACTTATCGTGTTGCTCTTTGATTTGCTCTATCTGCACTTCATCCAGTCCGCCGGTGGCTTCTTTACGGTAACGACTGATGAAGGGAATCGTAGCACCTTCACCCAAAAGATGGAGCGTACTACTTATTTGTCTTTCCGGTATACCCAGAAAACCGGAAATCATCTTGTGAAATAATTCCATAATTTGTATTTTTTGAGAGTAAATGAGCGACAAAAATACATATAAATCTGCTAAACCCGACAAGTTTTACTATATTTGCAACTCAATTAATGAATTAACACATCAAAACTGCATAATTATGCTGGGACGTCTTGGATATCTTTTTATCTGTTTCCTTTGGCTTCTGCAGTCAACGGAAGTATTGGCTGTCTCTAAAGATAAGAAACCTATTCTGATTATTTGCTCTTATAATCCGGCAGCACACCAAACTTCGGTCACTATTTCCGATTATATGGATGAATATAGTAAGTTGGGAGGACAGCGCGACATTGTCATCGAAAACATGAATTGTAAAAGCTTCTCGGAGGCTCCGTTATGGAGCGCGATGATGACGCAGATTCTGGCTAAATATCAGGGAGAAAAGCATCCGGCACAAATTATCTTATTAGGGCAGGAGGCATGGGCTGCCTATTTGTCGCAGAGGGATGAAATGCAGGTGAAAGTGCCGGTGATGTGCAGTCTGGCCAGTAGCAATGTGGTGATATTGCCGAAAGATACGGTGGAAAACCTTGATTGCTGGATGCCCGAATCTGTTGATATCTTTGAAGATCATCTGGATATTCCCGAACTGGAATCAGGATTTATCAATCAATATGATATAGAAGGTAATATCTCCATGATTCAAGCTTTCTATCCGAAAACGAAACACATTGCCTTTATCTCGGACAATACTTATGGCGGAGTGACTATGCAAGCGTTGGTACGAAAAGAAATGAAGAAGTTTCCCGATCTGGATTTGATTTTGATGGACGGCCGGAGACATTCTATTTATACCATCGTTGAGGAATTGAGACAGCTGCCCGAAAATACGGTTATCTTGGTGGGAACGTGGCGTGTGGATATGAACGAGGGGTATTTCATGCGAAATGCGACGTATGCCATGATGGAAGCTACTCCTACCATTCCGGCTTTTACTCCTTCATCGGTGAGCCTTGGATATTGGGCGATAGGAGGAGTGCTGCCCGATTATCGGAAAGTGGGAGGAGAAATGGCTATGGAGTCCATACGGATGGATCAGCACCCGGAGGATACGGGGAAGCATCTTTCGATCATTGGCTCTAAAGCGGTATTGGATAGCCGGAAGGTGAAAGAGTGGGGGCTGCACCCAAGCGTGTTGCCTTTTAAAGTGCAGCTTGTCAACCAACCGGTTTCGTTCTATCAGCAATATACTTATCAGATATGGTCTGCTTGTGCTTTGTTCGTGATTCTGGTACTTGGCTTATGTATCTCTCTTTTCTATTATTTCCGTACGAAACGTTTGAAAGACGAGCTTCTGAAATCGGAGAAGGATTTGCGTGTAGCGAAAGACAGGGCGGAAGAGTCTAATCGTCTGAAGAGTGCTTTCCTTGCCAATATGAGTCATGAGATACGGACGCCGTTGAACTCGATTGTCGGCTTTTCGGATGTACTGGCAATGGGCGGTAGCACGGAGGATGAACAGCAGTCTTATTATAAGATTATCAAAACCAATTCGGATTTGTTGCTTCGTCTGATTAATGATATTCTCGATCTTTCACGTCTGGAGGCGAACCGGGTGACTTTGACGTGGGAGGAATGTGATGTGGTGCAGTTGTGTAGTCAGGTGGTTGCCTCTGTTAGTTTTTCACGGCAGTCGTCGGACAATCAGTTCTTGTTTTCCACTTCTTTTGAAACTTTCCGGATGGTGACGGATGTGCAGCGTATGCAACAGGTAATCATTAATCTGCTGTCCAACGCCGACAAATTTACGAAACGCGGGAAGATTACCTTGGACTTTTCTGTGAATGAGGAAAAGCAAATGGCTATTTTCTCGGTAACGGATACCGGATGCGGTATCCCGAAAGAAAAACAGGGACTTGTGTTCGAGCGTTTTGAAAAGCTGAATGAGTACGCCCAGGGAACCGGATTGGGATTGTCTATCTGTAAATTGATTGTGCATAAATGGAAAGGAAGTATATGGATCGATCCTGACTATACCGGTGGGGCACGGTTCGTATTTTCGCATCCGCTAAATATAGAAAAAGAATGAAACGAATAGGATTTATTTATGGCTTGCTTTTCTGTCTCGTACTGTCTGTTGCGGCGCAGGAAAAGGTGGTGAAGCTGAAGATTGTGGAAACGAGTGACGTACATGGTAATTATTATCCTTACAATTTTATAACCCGCCACGAGTGGAAGGGTAGTCTGGCACGTATTTATTCTTTCGTGCAGAAAGAGCGTGAACAGTATAAAGAGAATCTGATATTGCTGGATAATGGTGATATTTTACAGGGACAGCCTACTGCCTATTACTATAATTATATAGATACGGTGTCTCCTCATCTTTGTTCGGAAATGATGAATTTCATGAAATATGATGCCGGTAATATGGGGAACCATGATGTGGAAACGGGACGTGCTGTGTTCGACCGTTGGATAGCCACTTGTGACTTCCCTGTGTTGGGTGCCAACATCATTGATACGTCTACGGGAAAACCCCATCTGGCTCCTTATAAGGTGTTGGAACGTGATGGCGTGAAGATTGTGGTATTGGGTATGATTACTCCTGCCATCCCTGCATGGCTTTCTGAAAATCTGTGGAAAGGCTTGCGTTTCGATGATATGGAAGAGACGGCACGCAAATGGATGAAGATTATCCGTGAAAAAGAGAATCCGGATTTGGTGATCGGATTGTTTCATGCCGGACAGGAGGCTTTCAAAATGTCGGGCAAATACAATGAGAATGCTTCTCTTAACGTAGCGAAGAATGTACCTGGATTCGATATTGTATTGATGGGACACGATCATGCCCGCGAATGTAAGAAGGTGATGAATGTAGCCGGAGATTCGGTGTTGATTATCGATCCGGCCAGCAATGGAATTGTATTGTCTAATGTCGATGTGACCTTGAAACTGAAAGATGGAAAGGTGCAGAGCAAGGACGTCAAAGGGGAGTTGACAGAAACGGAAGCTTACGGAATCAGCGAGGATTTCATGAAGCGTTTTGCTCCGCAATATGAGACGGTGCAGAAGTTTGTATCCAAGAAGATCGGCACTTTTACCGAGAGTATCTCTACTCATCCTGCTTTCTTCGGTCCTTCTGCTTTTATTGATTTGATACATACTTTACAGCTCGATATAACCGGAGCTGACATCTCTTTTGCCGCTCCGCTTTCGTTTGATGCGGAGATAAAGAAAGGGGATGTGTTTGTCAGTGATATGTTCAACTTGTATAAGTATGAGAATATGCTGTATGTGATGACGTTGTCCGGAAAGGAGATTAAGGATTTTCTGGAGATGTCTTATTATATGTGGACGAACCAGATGAAGTCACCGGAAGATCATCTGCTCTGGTTCAAGAAGAAACCTCGGGAAGGTGCGGAAGACAGGGCTTCTTTCCAGAACTTCAGTTTTAATTTCGACTCGGCTTCCGGCATTATTTATACGGTGGACGTGACAAAACCGAAGGGAGAAAAGATTACGATTACGAGCATGGCGGACGGTTCTCCTTTCCGTATGGATAAGATATATAAAGTGGCCTTAAATTCTTATCGTGGTAATGGTGGTGGAGAACTGTTGACGAAAGGATCGGGTATTCCGCAGGAGGATTTGAAGGACCGCATAATTTTCTCTACAGATAAAGATCTTCGTTTCTATTTGATGAATTATATCGAAAAGAAAGGTACGATGAACCCCAAAGCCCTGAATCAGTGGAAGTTTGTTCCGGAGAAATGGACAGTGCCGGCTGCCCAACGTGATTCTGTATATTTATTCCGGTCTGTTCAATAAGTAACTAAAAGTGTTCATTATGTCTGATAATACTCTTGAACGGCTTGTATATCTGATTAAATGCTGGTATATTTGTCGCAAAAAAGAGAGAGTATGTATATTCAAAATGTTCCCAAAGTAGGTATTTCTTCGGTAGTTCATTCTAAACATATAGATTCTGACAACATTGATGTTGTTGATAACGATATAGCGCTCTTCGATACGGAGAGCGTTATATCGTTGTATAATGGACCGACTAAACTGGAGGTGTTGACGGTAGGTCTTTGCCTGGAAGGTACTGGTACTTTTAATATTAGTTTACGTGAGTTTCAACTGTTCCCCGGATTAATGGTGATCGCGCTGCCTAATCAGATTGTCGAACAGCGGTGTTTCAGTTCCGACTTTAAAGCGATATTCTTTGCTGTGTCGAAGAACTTGTTAGAGACATTGCCTAAGATCAGTAATGTGCTTTCCTTATTCTTTTATCTGAAAGATTACCCGTGTTTCAATCTTACACCGCAGGAGCAGGAGACTGTGAAGGAATATCATGCATTTATCAGAAAACGATTGAAGAATAAGGAGGCTTTATATCGTAAAGAAGTGGTAATGGGCTTGATGCAAGGGTTCTTTTTTGAACTTTGTAATATCTTTACCAATCATGCGCCAGCCAATGCTACTACCATGAAAAATAAAAGCCGGAAAGAATATATTTTCGAACGTTTTTATGAGTCTTTAGTGGAGTCTTACCAGTCTGAACGGAGCGTGAAATTCTATGCTGACCAGTTGTGTCTGACGCCGAAGCATCTTTCGGGAGTAGTGAAAGAGGTCAGCGGAAAAACGGTGGGAGAGTGGATCGACGAACTGGTGATTCTGGAAGCAAAAGCACTTCTGAATTCTTCAAGCATGAATATTCAGGAAATTGCCGATCGGCTGAATTTTGCTAACCAGTCGTTCTTTGGAAAGTATTTCAAGCATTACACCGGTATGTCTCCTAAAGGATACCGGAAAAGCCGCTAAAATCATAGAACACCGGAGCGCACACGGCTTAGTGTCTCCGGTGTCATCAAAAGATAAGAGGCGATGTATGCCAGAGGTGCACGTTTGATAATTTCCGGATGTGTTTCGAGCAGGAGGTTATAGCGTTCGCGGGCGGATTCAAAGCGCCAGGAGTCTGCTTTAATCTGTGACACAATCAAGGAGTATTCCAGTATCTTTTGGTAGAACATATTGATTTCCCAGTTCTCTTTTGCCAATTTTTGTATCATGTCGCGAGGGAACAGGTAGATAATGGAAGGTTCGAGGGTTTCCACGATTAGCCGGGTGGGTACTTGTTTCAGAAAACTCTCAATGCACATCACGATACATCCTTCGTATGAGAAATGTTCGGTCACGTCTTTCCCATTCTTGTAATAGTACTGCCTAAGCATCCCTTTGCCGACAAATACGATTTCATGAGCTACTTCTCCTTCATTCAGCGCTATTGCTCCTTTGGGAAATTCTTCACGAATCAGTATACTTTCTATCTGTCGTCTTCCTTCTATACTCATTTCCGGAAAGCGGGAATTTACAACAGCATTTACAGTCTCTCTTAATAATGTATCCATATCTTTTCTGTCTTGATGTGTGCAAAAATACTAAAAACGGTTGACATAAATCAAGTGTGGTATAAAAAAGATGTATCTTTGTCTGCAAAATCAAGAGGTAAGATGATAATGAATAAGATAATAGGCTTGGCAGTGTTGCTGTTCTGTTTGAGTGGTTGCGTAAGGGATAATGATGCTATTTATTATCCGGTTGGCAACGTGGATGTGGAAAGAGGTGGTCCGGCTTTGGAGGCTGGGAAGGGTGATTTAATAGCCCGTAGTTACAATACCGAAGATTATGTATTGGACACGCTTGCACAATATCCGGGTGATCCGACGCTCGGTAAACTGACATTTATGGTCAGTCTGAAAAACCGGTTGGCAGATCAGGAGGTGAGTGGCTTTAATGGTGTCGGTCTATCCAAACTAACGATGAGTCTTGGATATAAAGACGGCAACTATCCGGCAGAAAGCCAGGTTCCTGTTTATACTTCGTCCGACGTGACTGCCAGTTATGCCATCAAACTCCGTTTAAAGGGAGAATTGACTTTAACAGGAGACGAATGGATGATTGACTATATTTATGTTCAATTAGCGGGTTTATTCCAGCCTTATCCTCCTACGTCTTTCCCGGAAGTGTTTATGTGTAAAGGGGGTGAGCAATCGTATGCAACATTCGATTCTTTTCGTAGAACCTGGACATTTGATATTACTTATGATCGTTCCAACCTTTCTTTCAGCCAACTGTATTTCAATCTGTTTGTGAATCTGGCAGGGCAGAAAAGGGAGGATAGAGTCCGGTTGAGGATTGATAAGGAATCTTATTTCGAGATCTATAAAGAAAAAGAGGAAATGTAGTTAAACTGCATTTCCTCTTTTTCTTTGGTAGTGGGTACGAGAATCGAACTCGTATTACATGCGTGAGAGGCATGTGTCCTAACCGTTAGACGAACCCACCGGAGTTTGATAGATTTAAAAAGAGCCAAGTCTATAAAACTTAGCTCTTTTTATTTTGAGATTTTGCGGAAGCTGGGGGATTCGAACCCCCGGTACCCTTACGAGTACGTCAGTTTAGCAAACTGGTGGTTTCAGCCACTCACCCAAACTTCCTTGAACCCGCATTCTCTCTCAAATGCGGTGCAAATATAGGGGGAACTTTTGGACTACGCAAATCTTTTAGCAAGATTTTTTTTACCTGTTTTTTGTGAAATGAGATAACCTGCTATGTTTCAAATGTTAAACGGAAGAATTTTTTTTCGAAAGCTTTTAATTTTTATCGATGGAATGGGAACTTGAAACATATTGACGCTATCCGCTTATTATAGTGACGGTATCTTCATGGGATAGGGTAAACATCCGGATGGGATAGTGACGGTATATTTGACGTGAGAAAAGGACATAAAAAAAGGCTATCTATCCCAGACAGCCAATCTTTTGTTAACCTTAAATCTAATACTATGAAAAACACAGTACAAATATACGGACTTCTGTCGAATTTGCAAATAAAACAAGAAAAAAGAGATGTTTTATAACATTGATTAAATATTTGATTCTTCAATTCTATTTTTATTAAGACTTTCAGCGTTTTGAACACTATATTCCCAATATTTATCACATAATTTCAGATAACTGGTCTCGGCACTTTTGCCTCCTAAAGAAATGGCATACATCTTTGTCTGTTTTGCTTTTGCATGTTCTATGGTCCGGGATAGTAGTTGATCGACGGGACGCATCTCAAAATCCGATACGGTGATGATGTCTGCTTCCATATATCCTTCTTCGCTGATCTTTCGCAAAGCATGTGTGATGACTGGTTCCATATCTGTGCCACCATGAAAAGATTGGCTTAGAAAATCGACAAGGCGATCGAAACTACTCCCTAAATCGGTTATTTCAATACACTCGATATCATCGGAGAAGAGGATGACGTAACATTTCCGATGTTGTACTTCTGTCAATTCGGCAATGGCAAGTAGAGTAGATTTTGCGATTCTTTCCCGTTCGCCTGCCATAGAACCGGAAGTGTCCAGGCAAACGATGAAAGGGCCTTCAGCTTCTTCGGAAACTTCATTTCCTACTGTTTTCTTATCATTGATGGTTTGTTTCTCGTGCGATTGATAATCGATGACTTGTAGTCTCTTCTCTATGAAACGCTCGAAAAATATGGGTTGCAGGTTCTTTTCCGCCAGATAACAATATTCCAGAGGGAGAAGACTATTCAAATCGTTTCCTTCACAAATGCCTGCAATATCACTTCGGGTGGCATGAGATATAATTTGTTCCCGGTGAATACCTGCGGTCATTTTGAAACGTTTCCGGCTACTTTGGTGTTTTTTGCCTAAGATTTCTACCAGTTCGCGGATAACGGGATTTCGTTTGATCGTTTCTTCGTATTCTAAAATCTGTTCCGCTATCTGTTTATGATTGCGAAGTAGCCAGACGAGGCGTGAGCCACCGCGTACCGGAAGATTTTTGGCTAATGCCAGTTGAATACGGTAGAAATCCTCACAGAGTTGCTCGATATGTTCCATCTGATAGTTGAACTCATTGTTCGAGAGTAGCGTATGCCACTTGTCGAAAAAAAGAGTCCACAACGCTTTCCATTCTTTGGAACGCGGGCTGATTACATTAAAACGTTGGAGGTAGTATTTTACGTTGAGGTCTACCAGGTGATATTTCATGGAGAAGGGGTATGCGCTGTTTTTCAGGAATTGAAGAAACTTTGCGTCCGATGCTTCATTCATTTCATGAAAGTATTCCCATTGCGATGCATAACGGGAGTAGAAATCTTGCAGGGAGGGTTGTGTGTGACGAAAATACAGGTGAATGTCCGCATCCAGTTCTTCGGGACGGATAATCAGATTGTGTAGTTGTTCGTCGTACACATCATAGGCTATTCCCTGCAATTTTTCGTAATAAATGTCTTGCAGGTGCTTGAGCCTAATACTCTCTGTTCTCTTGTTCATGGGCATGAGCGATGATGCGAAGTTCGTTCCGGTAGTTCTCTATGATATGTGCAGTTTCCCCTAAGATTCGCTTAATTTTGCTTTTTTGCGATGAACTTAAGAAAAGATGTTCCTTTGTATATGCTGTTTCCCGCTCGGAGATTGTTTTATATTCTACCTCCATTTGATGAAGTAAATCTATCACTTCCTGCAATGTAAATTCGAACGGAGTACTGCCGTCCTGCTGTGTTGGCAAAGGTTCGCAATTATCATAACATAGTAGTGGATACTCCTGATTGTTGACGAAAACAGATCGTTTCCCTTTTCGGAGGGAATAAATATTCTTTTGTGCGATATTCCTGTTCTTTACGAAATCGTAGGCTTTCAGGATTTTGTTGACCGGACGGAATTTATCCTGTTGGATATAAAACAACCGGTTGCTGTCTTTCCTCAAAGACTGGTAATCCGAAGCAAAGATGAGTAAATTTCCGGCAATGTGGTAACCTTCTATGCGATGATAGAAGGTATCTACGACCTGGATTCCCGGATCGCTAAGTTCCCGTAGGCTGTGTTCGGACTTCATGTTTTCTTTCAATGTATCCAGTTTCTGTTCCAGTCGTTTTTCTCCCAATAAATATGTATTGATTCCCCGTGCAATCGACTGTTCCACTATGTTTTCGATGATGGGGAGCTGCGAAACTTCATCCCACAGACAGGCACTCATCAGCAAGCAGTCGGAGAAGTGAATTCCCGGAGATTCGTTCAGATAGGCCGAGGTGCGGAGCAGACCTACTATTTTTTTCCAACGGCGGTCGGATATATAGATCGGAGGGGTGTTTTCATCCCGCCCTGTATTATATTGTTCGATTTCTCGTTTGATATTGTGAATCAGCTCGAAGATGGTATAGTGGATACCTACTTTCTCACTTTCAGCTTGTATTTGATTGTATAATTCATCGTCTACCTGGAGTTTTGCCGGGATTTCAGGTTCTACTTCCCGTGTAGAAGAAATCATCTGGTCGAAAGCATATTCCTGTTCAATGCATCCGACAAACTGGCGGATCAGGAAACGGTCGTATAGGGCTTCCAGTCCTTCACCTTTTGCGGGTAGTTCGTTGGACGCGGCAATCAGCGCTTTCAGAGGAACACGCACCGTAAATTGTCCGTTGCGATATATCTTTTCATTGATTACTGTCAAAAGAGAATTTTGGATAGCAGGACCGGCTTTCCATATTTCATCCAGGAAGACAATCGATGCTGTCGGCAAGTATCCTTTTGTAATACGTTCGTATGTATCTTCATCTTTCAATTTTGAGATGGAGACGGGGCCGAATATTTCATCCGGTGTACTGAAACGAGACATCAGATATTCAAAAGCATCCGCATCTTTAAAAGCCAGTTTGAGCCTGCGCGCCACTAAGCTCTTGGCTACTCCCGGAGGGCCCAATAGAAAGATACTTTCACCTGCCATGGCAGATAATAGGGAGAGTGCGATGGTATGTTCTTTTTCGAATACTCCCTCATTGAGGGATTTCAGCAGTTGGGTGATATGGGATTTGATTGACTTCATGCGACAGATGATTTCATGTGTTGTTAGCAGGAGGCAAAGATACAAGAATTCTTTGAAATAGACTTCATTGGGGGGATTTACCCCTAGATTTAGGCAATTTCCTCCCGATAAGTAGGAGTTTTCAGTTTCATAAGGAAAATTCATTCTCTACTTTTGTTCTATCGAAAGATAAATGATAGATAATAATTAGAGAACCGTTAAAAATAAAGGAATATGAAAACGAACACATTTAAATACTTCGGTTTGGCTTTGATGGCTATATTGATGGTAAGTTTTACCTCTTGCGAAGTGGAAATAGACAGTTTCTATGATGATGATAATAATGGTGCAGGATACTATAATCGTTCGGCTGATTTGTGTAGCCGTACCTGGGTTAGTTTCTACCGGGACATGGACGGTAACTATTGCCGTCAGGAACTGGATTTCTTTTTAGATCGTACGGGAATTGACTATATACGGGTGGAATATCCTAACGGGACAGTAGAGCAGTATGAATATAATTTCCGTTGGAGCTGGGAGAATTATGCGCAGACTTCCATTCGTATGTCATACGGACCGAATGATGTTTCATACCTGGATGATGTGTACATCGGTGGAAACAGGTTAAGCGGTTATCTGGACGGACGAAATAACTTTGTGGAGTTTCAGGGGAAATGATGAAAGATAAAACGGAAAGAAACAGAGGGAAAAAGATCGTTTGAGGGATAACAAGATGCAGGTGAAAAGAGAAGGATAAGATAGTTAAGATAGAAATAGGATAGTTATTAGGAACAAAATAATAGGTAACGGAGTAAAAGGGTAATCAATAAGATTTCAGGATATATGATTCAGGGTATAAATAGGGCGCGAAATGAAAGCTTAAAAGTTTTGAACCGGACTAAATAGTTTTTATCTTTGCGCCCTATTAGTTTTTATATACATGGAGTGGTTATATAGTCTATTTCTCGAACATTCTGCCTTACAGGCTGTTGTGGTACTTTCATTGATTTCTGCCATTGGTCTGGGCTTGGGAAGAGTGCATTTCTGGGGAGTTTCCCTGGGAGTCACTTTTGTTTTTTTTGCAGGCATCCTCGCCGGCCATCTCGGGCTTTCGGTCGATCCGCAGATGTTGAACTACGCAGAAAGTTTCGGACTGGTCATTTTCGTTTATTCTCTCGGTTTGCAAGTCGGTCCCGGTTTCTTTAGCTCTTTCCGCAAAGGAGGGGTGACATTGAATATGCTGGCATTGGGAGTTGTTCTGTTGGGAACATTGTTGACGGTGGTGGCCAGTTATGCGACAGGTGTCTCTCTTCCTGATATGGTTGGTATCCTTTGTGGAGCAACGACGAATACTCCGGCGTTGGGAGCTGCACAACAAACATTGAAACAGATGGGAATGGACAGCAGTACTCCTGCTTTAGGATGTGCGGTAGCCTATCCGATGGGGGTAGTTGGTGTAATCCTTGCCGTTTTATTAATTCGCAAAGTGTTGGTTCGCAAAGAAGACTTGGAGATAAAAGAGAAAGACGATGCGAACAAAACCTACATTGCAGCGTTTCAAGTACACAATCCTGCTATTTTCAATAAAAGCATCAAGGATATAGCTCGCATGAGTTACCCGAAGTTTGTCATCTCCCGCTTATGGCGTGACGGACATGTAAGTATTCCGACTTCTGACAAGATATTGAAGGAAGGTGACCGTTTGCTGGTGGTAACTGCGGAGAAAGATGCTTTGGCCTTGACCGTGCTTTTTGGTGAACAGGAAAATACGGATTGGAATAAAGAGGACATTGACTGGAATGCGATTGATAGTGAATTGATTTCGCAACGTATTGTCGTTACCCGCCCTGAACTGAATGGTAAGAAACTCGGTTCACTCCGGTTGAGAAATCATTATGGGATTAACATCAGTCGCGTTTACCGGTCGGGTGTGCAGTTGCTTGCTACTCCGGGATTGGTACTTCAATTAGGAGACCGCCTGACGGTAGTGGGAGAGGCTGCTGCTATTCAGAATGTGGAGAAAGTACTTGGAAATGCTGTAAAAAGTTTGAAAGAACCCAATCTGGTTGTTGTGTTTATCGGCATCGTACTCGGTTTGGCATTGGGGGCGATTCCTTTCTCTTTTCCGGGTGTCAGTACTCCTGTGAAGCTGGGATTAGCGGGTGGACCGATTATCGTTGGTATCCTTCTGGGAACTTTTGGACCACGGATACACATGATTACTTATACCACCCGTAGTGCGAATCTGATGCTGCGTGCCTTGGGACTTTCCATGTACCTTGCTTGTCTGGGACTGGATGCCGGAGCTCATTTTTTTGACACCGTATTCCGTCCGGAAGGTTTGTTATGGATCGCTTTAGGAGCCGGATTGACTATTGTTCCAACCGTACTGGTGGGGTTTGTGGCTTTCAAGATGATGAAGATTGATTTCGGTACTGTATCCGGTATGTTGTGCGGAAGTATGGCAAATCCGATGGCACTGAACTATGTAAACGATACAATTCCCGGCGACAACCCATCCGTAGCCTACGCGACTGTTTATCCGCTGTGTATGTTCCTGCGGGTGATTATCGCTCAAGTGCTGTTAATGTTCTTGTTAAATTGAGAATTGAAAATTGAGAAATGATGGATTTGTAAATAAAAAGTAGTCATTTCTTAATCAGGAATCGTATAAAATAGATAAATTTGTAACAAGAAAAAGGAGAGGAATTAATAAATTCCTTTTTTGAGTTACTAAATGGTAAGTTGTCAACTAATAATAAGTTGCCAATTAATAAATTGTAAATAGTAAAATAGTAAATAGAATGACTGCTCAAAGTAACATAACTCCTGAAAGCATTGTGAGTGATCTCCGTTACCTGCAACTGCTTTCCCGAAGTTTTCCTACCATTGCTGATGCCAGTACGGAAATAATCAACTTAGAGGCTATCTTAAATCTACCTAAAGGGACGGAACATTTCCTGACTGATATTCATGGAGAATATGAAGCTTTTCAGCATGTACTGAAAAATGCTTCCGGTGCGGTAAAACGTAAAGTAAATGAAATATTCGGCAACACTCTTCGTGAAGCTGAAAAGAAAGAAATCTGTACTTTGATTTATTATCCCGAAGAGAAACTGCAATTGGTGAAGGCCCGTGAAAAGGATCTGGATGATTGGTATCTGATTACGCTGAACCAACTGGTGAAAGTCTGTCAGAACGTGTCTTCCAAATATACTCGTTCGAAGGTTCGTAAATCACTGCCTGCCGAATTCTCTTATATCATTCAGGAGTTATTGCACGAATCGTCTATCGAACCGAATAAGCATGCTTATATTAATGTAATTATCAGCACAATTATCACTACGAAGCGTGCCGACGATTTCATTATCGCTATGTGTAATCTGATTCAGCGCTTGACTATTGATTCTCTTCATATCGTAGGTGATATTTACGACCGTGGTCCTGGTGCGCATATCATTATGGATACATTGTGTAATTACCACAATTTCGATATTCAATGGGGAAATCATGATATTCTCTGGATGGGAGCAGCTTCCGGTAATGATAGTTGTATCGCTAACGTGATACGTATGTCTATGCGCTATGGTAATCTGGGGACACTTGAAGACGGATACGGAATCAATTTGCTTCCATTGGCTACTTTTGCAATGGATACGTATGCCGATGATCCTTGCACGATTTTCATGCCGAAAATGAACTTTGCCGATGCTCATTATAATGAGAAGACTTTGCGTCTGATTACTCAAATGCATAAAGCCATTACCATTATCCAGTTTAAGCTGGAAGCTGAAATCATCGACCGCCGTCCAGAATTCGGAATGGCTAATCGTAAACTTCTGGAGAAGATTGATTTTGAACGCGGCGTCTTTGTATATGAAGGAAAAGAATATGCTTTGCGTGATACCAATTTCCCGACTGTAGATCCGGCAGATCCTTACCGACTGACTGAAGAAGAACGTGAATTGGTAGAAAAGATTCATTATTCATTTATGAATAGTGAGAAATTGAAGAAGCACATGCGTTGTCTGTTTACCTATGGCGGCATGTATCTGGTTTCAAACTCGAATCTTCTTTATCATGCTTCTGTTCCTCTGAATGAGGATGGCAGCTTTAAACATGTCAAAATACGTGGTAAGGAATACTGGGGACATAAATTGCTGGATAAAGCCGATCAATTGATCCGTACCGCTTATTTCGATGAAGAAGGAGAGGAGGATAAGGAATTTGCTATGGATTATATCTGGTATATGTGGTGTGGCCCGGAAGCTCCTTTGTTTGATAAAGATAAGATGGCGACTTTTGAGCGTTATTTTGTAGAAGATAAAGAGTTGCATAAAGAAAAGAAAGGCTATTATTACACATTGCGTAACCGGGAAGATATTTGTGACCAGATTTTGACAGAGTTTGGAGCTTCAGGGCCTCATTCGCATATTATCAACGGTCATGTGCCTGTGAAAACGATTCAGGGGGAACAACCTATGAAAGCCAATGGCAAGCTTTTCGTTATTGATGGCGGTTTTTCAAAAGCTTATCAGCCGGAAACGGGAATTGCGGGGTATACGCTTGTTTATCATTCTCATGGTATGCAACTCGTACAGCACGAACCATTCCAGTCTCGTCAGAAAGCCATTGAAGAGGGGCTTGATATCAAATCGACCAACTTCGTTCTCGAATTTAATTCGCAACGAATGATGGTGAAAGATACCGATAAGGGAAAAGAACTAGTGACTCAAATACAGGATTTGAAGAAACTGCTTGTTGCTTATCGTACTGGTCTGATAAAAGAAAAAGTGTGATAGATTGAAATGATAAGGGCTTAAAACCATCATTTATCATTTGATAGTTTTAGTAATGCTTAAAATATAGTGTCTTTATTTACTTGATACATAAGGAAAAGTGTAATTCATTATTAATATTGAATTGCACTTTTATTATTAATGCCCGTTATATTCCATACTATACATATCAAAGCCTTTGGCCCAATAGTCTCTTTGGATTTCTTTCAGTGTGAATCCTTGCTTTTCGTAGAATTTATAGGCTAATTGTGAAGTTCTAACGGTTATTTTTTGAATACCATCAATGGACTTTAATATTTCAATTCTATATTTTAATAATTGTGCTCCTAACGATTTGCCTTGGTACTGGGGATGTATGATATCCCAACTTATTTTTCCGCTGGCTTTATCCTTTGTAAAATTTATTCCGCCACAGCCTACAACCTTCTTGTTGAGTAATAGAACAAAATAAAGTTCACGTTCGCTATCCAGATAGTTACTAAAATCAGCTTCTTCTTTCGGTGCAAAATATGCAGGCGTGTTCTGTCTGATTAAATCTATTACAGCATTCTTATCTGTTGGCTGGTATTCTCTAATTGTAGTTATGTTCATCTCAACGTTCATTGTAATTTTATTTAGAAAAGAACAATGCCTGCTTCTATAATCGCTCCTTTATCGTAATTGCTTGATTTATTATAGAATCTGGTTAACCCATAACCACCTGTTGCATAGATGCCGAACTTCCTGGTAATTTGATATTCCAGATTGGCACGTGCCTGCAATGCATATAAACGTTTCGGAATCACCTCGTCTTTGTTATCGAAAGCCTCGATATGCTGGTAGCCAAGGTCTCCGCTGATGGATAAGCCTTTGTAAAGAGTGAAGGACAAGCCGGCACGATAGGATGCACTTGCCGAAAACTTATCATTCAATCCCTGATACATGGAGCCGATTCCCAGAATGGTATAAAACAATTGGTTCTTGAAGCGTACACCTATATTGGCAGGCGTAGCATTTCCACCATACACCATCATTTGCACTCTTGTATCAGGATTCGCATTAACCAATCCGAGTTGGAATCCCTTCATATCTTCTTTGTAATAATTGACAAGGCCAATTTGAAGTCCGCGGGCCTGCGTTGCATAATTACATAATGCTATTTGCACCCCATTCAGTTTCGATGCGGTTATATTGGCAATTCCTGCCATCTGCAAACCGTTCATGTGTTCGCCTACTACATTCAAAAGTCCGGAAGCCATCAAGCCACCGAAGCTCTGCCCTGTAATATTTGCCGCTCCGGAAAAGTGTAGCCCCGAAGCCATATTGCCCGTCACATTCATGAAACCGCTAATCATTAACCCCGAGGTATTATCTCCTCCGATACTGGTTAAACCGGATATGATTACTCCTTGCGTTCTGTCGCCAGTGATATTTACTAGTCCGGCAGCAGAAAGCCCTACGGTGTTGTTGCCGCTGATATTACTGATACCGGCTAGCTGGACACCCCTCATTGTTCCACCTGCCAGATTGGCTAATCCGGTGATCTGTACTCCGTTCATGTCACCATGTACCACACTTCCCAATGCATTGATACCCACACCGTTCAAGCGATTCATTGTAGACAGGAGACCGATGTTCACATAAGTCGTCTGTGTACTGTCATGCGGTTGCGTACAAATATCTTTCCAGATAGATATATTAATACCTGCACTCTTGTTCTGTGCCGGTAAACAAACGGCAGCCATTAGTATAGCTGCCGTAAATATTGTTTTCTTTATCTTCATTCCTTTCTCTTTTCGGTTTAAGTAATATCTCTATGCAGCTAACTTTATATTAGCCTTTTGCTTCCTGGTATAAATAACGTTTGATGCTCTTCTTCGGTGTCTTTTCGAATTCTTCCGGATAGATTTTCATCTTGGATATTTGGCTGTAAGCCGGTAGCGTATCATTCAGTGCCACACGGTTTTCTTCCATTATTTGCTCGATGTCTTCATTCTTCAGGCCATGAGCGAAAGCGTCGTCAAAATCAGGATAAACAAGTCCGACAAGTTTTTCGTTTTGCTGAACGATAATACTTTCAGCCACGTATGGCAGGTTGTTCAATTTATCTTCAATTTCTTCCGGGTAGATATTCTGTCCGCTAGCACTCAATAACAGGTTCTTGCTGCGTCCTTTGATCGTAACATTTCCTTCAGCATCCATCAAAGCCAGGTCACCTGTATGCAGCCATCCGTCTTTGTCGATAACTTCCTGAGTAGCTTCTTCGTTTTTGTAATATCCCAACATCACATTCGGACCCTTACATACGATTTCGCCAACAATGTTCTCGGGATCAGATGACAACACTTTCACATCCATACGTGGTACAGCTTTTCCGCATGAACCCGGCTTGAATCTTCTCCAATCCTCGTAACAGATAATCGGACCACATTCCGTCATTCCATATCCTACTGTATAAGGGAAATCAATCATTTTCAAGAACTGTTCTACTTCCTGATTGAAAGCAGCACCTCCTACAATAACAGCTTTGAAGTTTCCGCCAAATGCTTTAATCATTTCTTCGCGTACCGTTGCTTTTATCTTGTCGTTGATGATAGGCACTTTTAGTAAGATCTTCATTGCAGGAGTTTCCAATTTCGGAAGCACGCTCTTCTTGATGATTTTTTCGATGATAAGCGGTACGGCAACAATCAGATTAGGTTTCACCTCTTCGAAAGCCTGGAAAATGATTTTCGGACTCGGCATGCGAGTAAGGAAGTAGATGTGGCAACCCACGGAGAACTCATAAAGGAATTCGAAAGCCAGTCCGTACATGTGTGCCATAGGGAGCATGGATACGATCTTATCTCCGGCTTGCAGGTCTAATACTTCAAAAGCAAATTTGGTATTCGACCACAGACTGCGATAGGGGAGCATTACTCCTTTCGAGTAACTTGTTGTTCCTGAAGTATAATTGATAACAGCCAGTTCTTCCGGTTCATCCTTATGATAAGCGATATGCTCTGTGCGGAAATTCTTCGGATATTTTTTGCCGAACATTTCGTTCAGGTGTTCGCGTGCATAAGTCAGTCGTTCGCTGCGTGACACTAGCAGGGTGAAGTCGTTCATCATCAGGATACCCTCCAGTAGCGGCATTGCCGACTCATTCAGGTTTTCCCATACCATATCTCCTACAAGCAGTAATTTTGCTTCGGAATGGTTGACGATGTTATGTATATTGTCCGCTTTAAATTCATGGAGAATGGGTACAACAACTGCCCCATACGTCAGTGTAGCAAGAAAAGTGACTCCCCAATGAGAGCTGTTTCTTCCGCAAACAGCGATTTTATCTCCTTTGCGGATTCCACTTTCTTCAAAAATGATATGGAGTTTTTCGATCTTGCGAGCTACGTCTTTATACTGTAAAGTTGCACCTTTATAATCGGTCAGGGCATCCAGGTCCCAATTATTTTTGATACTATTCTCAATGTAGGCTATAAAACTTTGTTCCATTGTTTTGCACATTTGGTATTAATTTGTGCAAATATAGCAATTATATTAAGAATGAAGAATTAAGAGGGAAGAATTTTTGGAAATGGGGGAAGGGCGATGTAGTGAGATTGCGACAGGCTGGTAGGAGGAAAGATTATGGTTATAGCTAATTTCATTATGCTATAACCAAAAATCATTATGCTATAATCAAAAAAAAATATGCTATAAGCAAAAATCATTCTGCTCATAGCATATTGATTGATTCTTTAAATTCTTATTTCAAGTACCATTCGTACATTCTTTGTACGCCTTCCTCGATTTCAATTTTATGGTGCCACCCCAAAGAGTGCAGTTTCGAAGGATCGGTCAGCTTGCGCATAGTGCCGTCCGGTTTGCTGCTGTCGAAGGTCAGTTTTCCTTGATACCCTACAGTTTCTACAATACGTTCGGCCAGCTGACGGATGGTGATTTCCTTACCGGTGCCGATGTTGATATGGCAGTTGCGGATATCTTTGCTGCCTTCTTTATAGGTATCTTTGAAGTCTACGTGCTCCATTACGAAGACGCTGGCATCTGCCATTTCTTCGCTCCAAAGGAACTCGCGGAGTGGAGTACCTGTCCCCCAAAGAGTGACTTCTGTTTCGCTGATTCCGTATTTTTGCAGAATAGCCAGGATTTCTTCTTTCGGACTGTCGCCATTTACACCTTCCACCGGACGCAGATTCATATCTTTGCGTACAGCTTCCCAGTTTCCTTCTTTCAGACAGTGTGCCAGATGAATCTTTCGGATCATGGCAGGCAGTACATGACTGCGTTCCAAGTCGAAATTATCATTCGGTCCGTAAAGGTTTGTCGGCATCACAGCGATGTAGTTCGTTCCATATTGCAGGTTGAAGCTCTCGCACATTTTCAGTCCGGCAATTTTGGCGATTGCATACGGCTCGTTGGTATATTCTAACGGTGAAGTAAGCAATACATCTTCTTTCATCGGCTGTTCGGCATCGCGTGGATAAATACACGTACTACCAAGGAAGAGCAACTTCTTTACATGGTGACGGAAGCTCTCTCCGATGATATTCTGTTGAATTTGCAGATTCTTATAGATAAAGTCGGCACGGTAGATGCTGTTCGCCATGATACCACCCACAAAGGCAGCAGCAAGGAATACATATTCCGGTTGTTCTTCATCGAAAAAATTACGGACAGCCATGCCATCCAGCAGATCAAGCTCTTTGTGAGTGCGGCCTACCAGATTGGTGTATCCTTTATCCTGCAAATTCTTCCAGATAGCAGATCCCACAAGTCCGCGGTGTCCTGCTACATATATCTTTGCATTCTTTTCCATTCTATTAGTAAAGCAAGTTTTAATGTTTGGTAGCAATCATTCGTCTCACTTTCTCCATATCGTGGCGAACCATGATACTTACCAGTTCTTCGAATGATGTTTTACGTGGATCCCAGCCCAACAGTGTTTTAGCTTTAGTCGGGTCGCCCAACAATTGTTCTACTTCCGATGGACGGAAATACTTCGGATCAACTTCTACCAGAGATTTTCCGGTAGCTACGTCAATACCTTTTTCATTTACGCCTTCGCCTTCCCAACGAAGTTCGATACCTGCTTCCTTGAATGCTAACGTTGCGAATTCGCGCACCGTGTGCATTTCTCCAGTAGCAATAACGAAATCTTCGGGAACATCATGTTGCAGGATTAGCCACATACATTCGATGTAATCCTTGGCATATCCCCAGTCGCGAAGAGAATCCAGATTACCCAGGTACAGTTTGTCCTGTTCGCCCTGTGCGATACGTGCGGCAGCAAGCGAAATTTTACGTGTAACGAACGTCTCACCACGGCGTTCGCTCTCGTGATTGAACAAAATACCGTTTACAGCAAACATACCATAGCTTTCGCGGTAGTTTTTAGTAATCCAGAAACCATATTGTTTGGCTACCCCATACGGAGAACGGGGATAGAATGGAGTTGTCTCTTTTTGTGGAACTTCCTGCACCTTACCGAACAATTCGGAAGTAGAAGCCTGATAGATGCGGGTTTTCTTTTCCAGTCCCAGGATGCGTACAGCTTCGAGCATACGCAACGTGCCGATAGCATCTGCTTCGGCAGTGTATTCCGGAACGTCGAACGAAACCTTCACGTGGCTTTGAGCTGCGAGATTGTAGATTTCATCCGGTTGCACCTGTTGAATAATACGAATTAACGAACTAGAATCTGTCATATCCCCATAATGCAGATTAATCGTACGTTTCTGTTTCATGTCGCGCACCCACTCGTCAAAATACAAATGTTCAATACGTCCTGTATTGAACGAAGAAGAACGACGGAGTATACCGTGTACTTCGTAACCTTTTTGCAATAGAAATTCGGCAAGATAAGAACCATCTTGCCCGGTGATGCCTGAAATTAGGGCTTTTTTCATACGCTAATTATTTATATAATTGAAAATGTGGGTGCAAATGTCGGCATTTTTTGTGACCCAGCCAAGTGACTTTCCAATTATTTTTCAGCACAGTCATTCAGCACGGTTTTTTCCCATTATTTTGTCGATAATCAAAGCGATAGCTCCGTCTCCCGTTACATTGCAGGCAGTACCGAAACTATCCATGGCGATGTAAAGCGCAATCATCAAAGCTTGTGCCGATTCGTCGAAACCGAGCATGGATTGTAGAATCCCCAGGGAAGCCATGATTGCTCCACCCGGGACTCCCGGAGCAGCTACCATAGTGATACCCAGCATAAAGATAAACCCGGCAAACAGGGGGAAGTCGAACGGCATTCCCTGCATCATCATCAATGCCAGTGCACAGGCTACAATTTTCAGTGTACTGCCCGATAGATGGATGGTGGCACATAGCGGAATCACAAATCCGGCTACTTCAGCAGATACTCCGTTCTTTTTGGTCTGTTCCAGTGTCACGGGAATGGTGGCTGCAGATGATTGTGTACCCAATGCTGTGAAGTAAGCGGGCAGCATTTTGCTAAGCAATTTGAATGGATTTCTATGCACAAACAATGCCGCAATGGAATACTGAAAAACCAACAGGAAAATATGAAGAACGAAGATGACTCCGATAATTTTAATAAACACCATTAGGATAGAATATACTTGCCCCGAATGTGTCATATTGAGGAATATGCCGAAGATATAAAGCGGTAGCAAAGGTAGAATGACGGCACTTATCATTCGTACGATAATTTCCTGAAAATCACGTGCCACATTTTTCAATGCGTCGCTGTTGAGTGACGCCAGTCCTAACCCTAGTGTGAAAGCTAAAACCAGAGCTGTCATTACGTTCATCAGTGGCGGAATGGAGACGGAGAAGTAGGGGAGGATTCCCTGCGCTTCGCTTACTTCTTCAAGTGGTGCACCCGGTTCGATGAGCGAAGGAAATACTGTGACTCCTGTGAAGTAGGAGAGAAAGCCTGAAAAAAGAGTAGCGAAGTAGGCGATCAAAGCTGTCACGAGTAGCATTTTTCCTGCGCCTTTTCCGATGTCGGCAATAGCCACAGTAACCAGTCCGACGATAATCAATGGGATAGAGAAATTAAGAAATTCACTGAAAATGCCATTGAACGTAACAAATATTCGCACTAGCGGAGCTGGGAAAACTGTGCCGATGGCAATACCCAAAATGATGGCGATAACGATGCGTGCCAACAAACCGATTTTGATCTTCTTCATCCTTGATTTTATTTGTAGACCACAAAAATAATATTTTAATCTAAAATATTGCGAACAAATGTGCATTTCAAATGTTACTAAGATAAAGAATATTCAAAATATACAAGTTATGGCAAATCAGAATAAAACAGATATCGGACTTATCGGCTTGGCTGTGATGGGCGAGAATCTTGCTTTAAACATGGAGAGTAAGGGATGGCACGTGTCGGTTTATAACCGTACTGTTCCCGGAGTAGAAGAGGGGGTGGTAGAACGCTTCCTGAATGGTCGTGCAAAAGGTAAAAACATCGAAGGATTCACAGATATAAAGGCGTTTGTAGATTCGATAGCTATTCCCCGTAAGATTATGATGATGGTTCGTGCCGGAAGTCCGGTTGACGAACTGATGGATCAGCTTTTCCCGCTGCTTTCACCGGGAGATATCCTTATTGATGGCGGTAATTCTAATTACGAAGATACGAACCGCCGTGTCCAACTGGCGGAATCAAAGGGATTTCTTTTCGTCGGTAGCGGTGTGTCCGGTGGTGAAGAGGGAGCCTTGAATGGAGCTTCTATCATGCCCGGTGGTTCGGAAAAAGCATGGCCGGAAGTGAAACCGATTCTTCAAAGTATTGCGGCAAAAGCACCGGACGGCACTCCTTGTTGTCAATGGGTGGGTCCTGCCGGCTCCGGTCATTTTGTGAAGATGATTCACAACGGTATCGAATATGGTGATATGCAGCTGATTGCCGAAGCCTATTGGGTGATGAAAAAGCTGCTTGATCTGACCAATGAGGAAATGGCTGATGTCTTTGCCCGTTGGAACGAAGGCAAACTCCGCAGTTATCTGATCGAAATCACCGCCAACATTCTGCGGCATAAAGACAAATCCGGAGGTTATCTCATTGATAAAATCCTGGATGCAGCCGGACAGAAAGGAACCGGAAAATGGTCGGTTATCAATGCGATGGAACTCGGTATGCCGTTAGGGCTAATTGCCACGGCGGTATTCGAACGAAGCCTTTCTTCACAGAAAGACTTGCGTCACTTGGCTTCCAAGCAATTCCAGTGTCAACATACACAACCTATATATAATAAGGCGGAACTCGTAAAGAATATCTTTTCTGCTCTTTATGCTTCCAAACTCGTCTCTTATGCCCAAGGATTCGCCGTGTTGCAACGTGCTTCCGACGCTTTCGGCTGGCATCTCGACCTGGCTTCCATTGCGCGTATGTGGCGTGGGGGATGCATCATCCGCAGTATATTCCTGAACGATATTGCAGCTGCCTTCGAAGCCACCGACAAGCCTAAACACTTGTTGTTGGCTCCTTATTTTAAAGAAGAAATGAAGACATTGCTTCCCGGATGGAAGAGCCTGGTGGCGGAATCCATGAAAGAAGAACTTCCCGTTCCTGCTTTCTCCTCTGCCCTCAACTATTTCTATTCGCTCACTTCTGCCGATCTGCCCGCCAACCTTGTACAGGCACAACGCGATTATTTTGGTGCGCACACTTTTGAGCGTAAGGATGAGTTGCGCGGACAGTTCTTTCACGAGAACTGGACAGGCCACGGAGGAGATACGAAATCGGGCACCTATAATGTTTGAGTAAACCTATAATTCATATTTAGAAATTAATAAAGTGGATAAATTTGCAATGATAATTTTCGGTGCGTCAGGTGATTTGACCAAGCGTAAGCTGATGCCTGCCCTTTACTCCCTCTACCGTGAAAAACGGTTGACCGGAGAGTTTTCCATATTGGGTATCGGGCGTACGGTCTATTCTGACGATAACTACCGTTCCTATATATTAGAAGAACTACAACTGTTTGTCAAGTCTGAAGAACAGGACACAGCTCTTATGGCTTCATTTGTCTCCCATCTCTACTATTTACCGATGGACCCGGCAAAAGAAGAAGGTTACCCGCAACTCCGCCAACGTCTGGTTGAATTGACTAATGAGGTAGATCCGGACAATCTGCTGTTCTATCTTGCCACTCCGCCATCACTTTACGGAGTAGTGCCCCTCTATTTGAAAGCTGCCGGACTTAACACTCCCCACTCGCGCATCATCGTTGAGAAACCTTTCGGCTATGATCTCGAGTCGGCACTTGAACTGAATAAAACGTATGCCTCTGTTTTCAATGAGCATCAAATTTACCGTATCGACCATTTTCTCGGTAAGGAAACGGCCCAGAATGTACTGGCTTTCCGTTTTGCCAACGGTATCTTCGAACCTCTCTGGAATCGTAACTATATTGACTACGTAGAAATTACAGCCGTAGAAAATCTGGGTATCGAGCAACGAGGCGGGTTCTATGAAACGGCAGGTGCGCTGCGGGATATGGTGCAGAATCATCTGATACAGCTCGTGGCCCTTACGGCTATGGAACCGCCTGCTGTTTTCAATGCAGACAATTTCCGTAATGAAGTGGTGAAGGTCTACGAATCTCTTACTCCATTGAATGATATCGATTTGAATGAACATATTGTTCGCGGACAATATACAGCCTCCGGTAGTAAAAAAGGATACCGTGAAGAAAAAGGAGTGGCTCCCGATTCGCGCACGGAAACTTATATTGCCATGAAACTGGGCATTAGTAACTGGCGCTGGAGTGGCGTTCCGTTCTACATTCGTACAGGTAAACAAATGCCGACGAAAGTAACGGAAATCGTTGTGCATTTCCGGGAAACACCTCACCAGATGTTTCATTGTGCTAGTGGCAACTGTCCACGGGCTAATAAATTGATCCTTCGTTTGCAACCGAATGAAGGAATTGTGCTCAAAATCGGAATGAAAGTCCCCGGTGCAGGTTTCGAAGTCCGCCAGGTGACGATGGATTTCAGTTATGCACAGTTGGGCGGTGTGCCTAGTGGTGACGCTTATGCCCGTCTGATAGATGATTGTATCCAGGGCGATCCGACTTTATTTACTCGAAGTGATGCAGTAGAAGCCTCATGGAAATTCTTCGATCCGGTGCTCCGCTATTGGAAAGATAACCCCGATGCGCCTCTTTACGGTTATCCCGCAGGTACGTGGGGACCTTTGGAAAGTGAAGCAATGATGCACGAACATGGGGCTGACTGGACGAATCCTTGTAAGAATTTGACAAATACAGATCAATATTGTGAATTATGAAACTATCAGTTTTTCCCTCATCAATTGAAACTTCACGAGCATTGATACTCCGCCTGGTGGAAATCATGAATGAAGAGCCGGACAGAGTGTTCAATATCGCAGTTAGTGGTGGTAATACCCCTGCTCTGATGTTCGATTTATGGGCGAATGAATATATGGAAATTACCCCTTGGGACCGTATGCGGATTTATTGGGTGGATGAACGTTGTGTGCCTCCCGATGATTCGGACAGTAATTACGGAATGATGCGCAACCTTCTTTTGGGTATCACTCCTATTCTCTATGAGAATGTATTCCGTATCCGTGGAGAGGCAAAGCCTGCGAAAGAGGCGGTTCGTTATTCGGAGTTAGTCCGGCAGCAAGTGCCGTTTAAGCGTGGTTGGCCCGAATTCGATATTATACTGTTGGGAGCCGGAGATGACGGACACACTTCTTCGATCTTTCCCGGGCAAGAAGATTTGCTGACTTCAAACTCTATTTATGTGGTCAGTGCACATCCCCGTAACGGGCAGAAGCGTATCGCAATGACGGGATACCCCATTCAGAATGCCCGCTATGTCATTTTCCTGATTACCGGAAAAAATAAAGCCGATGTAGTAGAAGAAATCTGTAATTCGGGAGACACTGGTCCCGCAGCCTATGTGGCTCATCATGCGCAAAATGTAGAACTGTTTATGGATAAAGGGGCTGCCGCATATATTGAAGATCCTAATAAAAAGATGAGTTAGAACAGAACTATTTCATTGACGAAACTAATAGAAAAAAAAGAAAAATATGAATCCTTATCAACATTCATTTGGTGGTAATATCCCACAAGACGTAGCGGGGAAACAAGGCGAAAATGTTATTTTTATTGTTTATACTTTAAAAGATTCGCCTGAAACTCTTGGCAAAGTAAAAGATGTGTGTGCTAATTTCTCGGCCCTGATTCGCAGTATGCGTAACCGTTTTCCTGATATGATGTTCAGTTGTACCATGGGATTTGGAGCCGATGCCTGGAACCGTCTTTTCCCGGAACAGGGAAAACCCAAAGAACTGAAAACTTTCGAAGAGATAAAAGGCGAGAAGCATACGGCAGTTTCTACTCCGGGCGACTTATTGTTTCATATCCGTGCAAAACAGATGGGATTATGTTTTGAGTTTGCATCTATCATCGATGAGAAACTTCAAGGCGTGGTTGAACCTGTCGACGAAACTCACGGTTTCAGATATATGGATGGCAAAGCCATTATCGGCTTTGTGGATGGAACGGAGAATCCGGCGGTTGATGAAAATCCCTATCATTTTGCAGTTGTAGGAGAGGAAGATGCTGATTTTGCAGGAGGCAGCTATGTCTTTGTGCAGAAGTATATTCACGATATGGTTGCGTGGAACTCCTTACCTGTGGAAGAACAGGAGAAAGTGATCGGGCGTCGTAAGTTTAACGATGTCGAACTGTCTGACGAGGAGAAACCTCAAAATGCGCATAATGCCGTCACTAATATTGGTGATGACCTGAAAATAGTGCGTGCCAATATGCCATTCGCCAATACGTCTAAGGGAGAATATGGTACTTACTTCATCGGCTATGCAAGTACGTTCACTACTACCCGGCAGATGTTGGAAAGTATGTTTATTGGCAATCCGGTAGGCAATACCGACCGTTTACTGGACTTTAGTACAGCAGTTACGGGAACACTTTTCTTTGCTCCTTCCTACGATTTGCTAAGTGAACTGGGCGAATAAAAAATAAAAGACTGGGGGGAGTATTACACTTTAGTAATCTCCTCCACTACATATTGGTCTTTTACTTTCTTGCAGGTACATACGAAGAATTCCGGATGTTTCAGAGCTCCTTGTAAAGTATCAGGAAGAATCATTTCTTTAGTACGACGGTCCATTGCAACCGTTGCATACAGGATACCTTCACTCTTGCATTTCTCTATTAATGCACTTTTTAGTTCTTCTACGCTATATTCCATTTGTGTGATCCTTTGTCGCTGCAAAGTTATGGAAAATATGTATATTTTGTGCAATAATATTCCTGTAATCTATGGAAAATAGTTCTTTGATTTATTCTAATCCATGACAAAGTAAGTTAGATTCTTGGTATAAATTTAGAATACACATGTTATAGAATAAAAAAAGTCCTTTAACTTGTTAATAACGAAACTATTTAGTACGTTTGAAAAATAAATCAAATTTTAATGCTATGAATAAAGAACAGGCGATGAGTTGTGCTGCAAAATGTATGTCTTCATTTAACAAGTATGCTACAAAGTGGAATATTCCCTCACATTTAACAATTGAAATGTGGAATATTATAAAGGAAGTTTATGATAGAATGGATTCTCCAATTACAACATGTAATATTGATAGAAATGGAGGGGTTGAACTTGAATATCGAGAAGCTTTTTCTAATGTATTTTATAATGTTTATGTTTGTAGCTGTAAAAATGCAAGATATAATACATCTGCTTCTTTCTCAAAACATGTAAAGTTACAAAAAGATCAATGTATAAATATTAATTATGACCCAGATGTTCTTTCGATTTCTTATCGTATAAATGACATTGATATTATAGATATGGGAGAAACGTATGGTGAATTCTATAATAACCTAATTTAAAATTCAAGTAGTAAAATTAGCTGTTTAAATTTTAAGTTTTTTGTAGTATTGTTTCATCTTCCGAATCCTTCTTTAGAAAGTCGTTTTTATTTGGTATGCAAACATTTTATTTTCATCAGAAGGTCTTAAAAGTGACTTGATTCCAGTTTTATTCAAATGATGATCAAGCCACTTTTTTTCGTTTTCTTTTGATATAATATGACTGGTAATAAAATAAATAGATTAGCCATGTTTAAATTCTATTTAATTAGTATGTATTGCCGCAGTACGGTTGCGGCAATGTAAATAACGTCAAAAGTGACGTTTTAACTTTCAATGATAAATACTCATTAAGAAAGAAAGGGCTCGATTTGAATTTAATAGTTTGTTGTATATCAATTATAAAAATAGCTCCCTAGTTCGTCCGCTGACGAGGGAGCTATTAACACAAAAACTAAACTAGACACATTTTTGGAAATCTAGTTGTATATTCTGTATATCAATTATATAGTCCTGCTTTTTTTTATGGTTCGACCATAATTCGACCATTTGATGTTTTATGTACTATCAAGATTTCTATATTTCATATTTTATATTACTTTAAATATTATATTTGCGCATTGTCAAACTAAAATAGTGCGTTTATGAAATCGTTATTAAAAAATGTCCTAAGAAGGATAAGTAAAAAACAATCTTCTAAAGAAGATAATGCAACAGCCTTTTATCCCGATTGCTATTCCAGAACAAGTGAATCTGTTCGTAGAAGGATAGAAATGTCTTATGACAATGATGTACGGGATACAATTTCAAGTTTAAGAATTTTAGCAGGTGAAATGGCTAGTGGCTTTGTTGAGTTTAAAAAATTCAAAGCGAGAAGGTATCGCTATGATCCACATGCTGATTCTACCTTGTATGCATCTAAACTTCTTCATGCTGCATCTATATTGCAATTTTTGTTATTAAATCCTGATGGAAGTCCTGATAAAAAGAGTTAGGTTCCTAGCATTTCTATTATTGCTTTGAGCCCGATCACTAATTCTGTAACGTTTTTAGCATTTGCGACAACATTATTGACCTTTATTGCAGTGGTCGGGCTTAATTCTTTTTCCAATCGTTTTAATTGCAACTCAAGAACATCAAAATTTATAGTGTATAAGTCTCTTTCAACTGTAAATCCTCCTCTTTCTATAAAATTGTATATTCCAGGCTCTAAATCAAATTCAATATCTTCAATATCGTACATATTATAGTCAATGAATTTTCTGTTATTAAATTCTTTCAAAACTATTTCATATTGTTCTTTACTGATCCTAAGGTCTGGTATATCTTTATAATTTAGTTTAGCTGTTCTTTTCCCGTTTGCTACAACCAAAATATAATTTAATACTTTATCCTTTTCTTCAGCTGTTATAACTAAAGGATATTCTCTTTCATCTTTTGGGGGTACAGTTCTAATTGGGCGCATATTGTAATTTTATAATAGTTGTTGTTTGCTGATAATATAATTAGGAACTAAAACTCTTCTTTAATATAATTGTAAGGACCATAGATTATACGAGTAGCATATTTGATTCCAGTGTCTTTTGCTAGCTCTTCATCGTACTTGATTATATCTGTATGGATCGCTGTGAGATATTCTTCTTTTAACAACGAACTCCAATGTCCATCCCATAATGGGGATACGCCACCACCGTATGAATCAAGTCCATTGGCATCTTTAACGCAAGATAATTCATATTTTTTAGACAAAATATCGCTCATTTTTTTTTGTTTGTCAATTGCTTCTTTTTCTGTATCTGCGTTTAAAACAAATATGCAAGTATTAAAATAACTATTAATTCCGTCTGATTGGAAAAGAAAATGCACAGTATTAAAATCCACACCAGCATACTTTATATTATTAAAAGACAATATGTTTTTTTTCTTAGGATTATACATTTCTTCTCCATACTTGTTTCTTAATATGGGTAATGCTTCTTCTCTAGAAATCCCAAAAGGAATGCCACCAATATTAGTAACTTGTTGATTTTTATATTTTTCCTCGAAACTAGAATATAGTGAATCTAATTTTGAGTGATATTCGGATGAAGTATCCTTATATATATTCAACGAATCTTTGAATGCTAAATTATTATCTTTTTGTGCATTTGCAAAAAGTGGTATAATAAGCATTAATGCGATTAATATCTTTTTCATAAAACGATACTCAAGGTTGTTATTTGGCTTTATTGAATTGATTGTATAACTCTTGTAGCTTAGAAGAATCCTTTTCCTTCAAAGCTATATCTCTATATCCATCACTAAATGTTAGCCGCATTTTAGTTACTGTTTCGTTTGAGAGCTTTTCTAAATCACTCCCTAGACATACAATATAAATTCCTAGTTTGCTATTAATGCCATTTGGGGTCCAATCCCCTGGTTTTGCTAGCGTATATTCTACATTTTTTACTTTGATAATTCCGTCGTTCGTTTTGAGGAGCATTTCTTGTCCTTTATTACACGAAGTAGCACAGTCTGTGAAGACACGAAACTCTATCAAATCTACACCGCCTTCGTGTCTGAATCTTATTCGTGTTTGATTCTTACCTGTTGCACCACCCGAGTAAATCTTTTCCCACGATGTTGTAACTACTTTCTCACCTGTAAAATCGTCTATTTTTGTGTCTACTTTTTGAGCAAAGCAGAACAATGGCATTGTAGCTAAAATTAGTAATAGTATTTTTTTCATTTCTGTGTTGTTGGTTTATCCTATATTTCTTTCATTCTTTAACATAGCTAATTCACCTTTCAGTTTTTGATTTTCTTCCAAAAGACGTTGAGTGAGCATCGTCTTTTCATTAATCTCATCTTGTAAATTGGCGATGGTATATACTATACTTTTCAATTTATCCATTCCTGGTTCTGTTTCTTCTTTTTGAAGAAGCATAGAACCTTTTCCTCTTAACAGCCATTCTGCGGATATTTCTTCGTAGTTATCCAATATTGCATTAATAGTTGAGGCGCTAACCTCACTTACCCCTCCTAATTGTCTACTCAATGTGTTTTGTTTAATACCACATTTAATGGCAAATGCCCTATCAGATAGCCCTGAAAGGGCTATGACTTCTTTAATTCTATTAATCATAAAAACTACTATAAAGTTAATATATCCAAATATGGATAATAAAATAGGCTTTTGGATTTGAAATTATCCATATTTGGATTACATTTGCATCATAAATCAATCAATCATACAAACATACAAAAAATGATTGATAAAACCAATTAAAAAATAACGATTATGAGCTACAATTTATCACAAATAATGAAGTCTGCACACCGCAATTACAAGAAGGGTGGAAAAACATTTTCAGAGTGTTTAAAATCTGCATGGAGCTTCGCAAAACTCCAAGAAAGTTTCTCACCGGAAGCAGTGAAATCAAGAACTGATAAATTTTTAGCTGAAAGACATGAAGCTATGAGCAAGACTGCCAAAGCTACACCTAGCAAGGAATATAATAACCTTAATATTCCCGCTTCCGCTTACTACAACCCAAATAGTACTCATTACGGTGCACATTACGTCGGAGATTAATCAAATTATACAACAATGGATAAAAGAACCGAACTAGAAATACAGCGAGACAAATATGAAGCTGTGATTGAAGAACGAGACGCGTTGATCAGCTCTTTGAGAGGTGAAAATGAAAAACTCAAACGAGATTTAGAATCAGAACGTGGATTTTATAGAGAGAAAGTTTCCCAATGTGATGATTTGAAGAAATTTATTGAATCGCAACGAAACTTAATGGACATAGTTTTGAAGAACAACCAAAGTATTCTCTAACCCTCACTAAAGTCAAACCAAACCGCCGGTTATCCGGTACCCAGTCCGGTCTTTGAGCCTGCCCTTGAAGGGAGACTGGGAACAACAGAGAAGAGTTCTTTGACATATTGGTAAAATGGTGTTTTGGAAGCCGACACGTGCCGAAAGGGATTACTGACGTAGGCGGGCTTCTCAACGATATAATGCTGTGGTTAATGGTCAAGCCGTATCGTTGTAAAACTAAATCAGTTAGACGTTTGTCGGCAAATCGAGGTATTTGCTTTATGTATATAAAGGTGATGTAGCTCAGGCAGGTTAGAGCGCTGTGTGTGGTGGATGGTTGAGAGTTCGAGTCTCTCAAGAAATACTCTTAGCTTAACGGAAGAGCACCACAAGCAGAGGTCGGCGGTTCGAATCCGCTCATCGCTTCAATGTTTAATTTAAAATTAGATTGTATGGAAAAGGATATTCAGAGACGTAACGTAATTGATGTATTACGGAGTATGGATGTTGGTGCAATAGAAGTATTTCCTATCGTTCAGAAACCGTCTGTAACTAATACATTGAATGCTCGGCTTTATAAAGAAAAAGCTGAAGGAATGGCTTGGAAAACAAAGTCAGATGTAAAAAATATGCAGTTTATAGTAACCAGAATTGCATAACTACCTTGCTTGTTGAGATGATCAGAGGTGAAATGGCTGAAATATTGCTAGATAATATTCTCCGTCTGTTTTCTACAGAAACGTTTGGAAAAGATAAGTCTGCGTATTATGTGGGTGGGGAAAAGAAATTGATGAATCTTATAGAAGCGGGTAAGATTGAAAGTGATAAGCCCACTAATGTCCAAAACGGCAAGTGGCATTGTAATGCTGCTCAAGTATTACTTCATTGCCGATGTGCGGGAAGGAAAGTTAAATCTAAAAAACGGAAGAAATGAAAAAGATTAAAGTGATACAGTATGCCATGATGTTCATTGCCTTATGGACAACACTGTATCTTATAGATAGCATTGAAGTTAGCAAGAAAGAATTTATTGCTGCTTTTGTATTGGTTACTGTCGTATCAGTGAATTATATCTGTTTTCGATACTACGAAGATAGGAAACAAAATAAAGATAGCCTGTGAAGGTCTGCATTGCTTAATTTTAGTATTTGTCATGTTTATTTAGCCCGGTTCGCCGGGCATCTGCCGGGATAGCCCAGTTGGTTAGAGCGCATGTTTCTACATGAGGTCAGCGGTTCGAATCCGTTTCCCGGCTCAACTCAATCAGAGTTAAGTAACCCGTGAGGGTGAAAATATATTTGCATTATATATACAATCAATGTAGCCGGAAGCGTCTGGCTACGACCTGAAGGAATGGCGGAATTGGTAAACGCAAGTATGCAGATAGATTGAAGAAAGTCATACATAGGTAATCTATCATCTCGGTTCGAGTCCGGGTTCCTTCACAGAGAATTTTTCTTTTTATGTTTAACTAATGTTGCCAGCGAAAAGGACGCTGTAGGGTTAAAGCCCCTGTTATTTGAGTTTTAATTGTTCTATACTATTCCGGTGTGCTTTGAACGGCTATCCGGAAGCAAGAAGCTCGTGAGAGTGCTATTTAATAGTTAATGTCGTGTTTTATTTTGTGTTTGTGTTCTAGGTGAATGGTTCGTGAGAATAGTTCACTTAAAACGGATGGCTGGTGTAATTGGCAGCATACGCAGATATGCGTGATGTGGGTTCGATCCCCACGCCATTCACCCTTCTGATCCTAATTAAATTATAGTAGTTCATGAGTTTTGTTTTGTGTTTGTGATTGGGGTGTATGGTCTGTGAAGATAGTGCACCTTTTTAATTAATCGGGCGGATATGTATATCGTTGGTTGAAACTGCGGTGAGGTGCACCAATATTCCGTGAGACCGGTTCGACTCCGGTTCCGTCCACTAGCATTTACATTATGTATAAATCAGGGAGCCGTACACCCTTCAAAGCGTAGCCGTTCCATAAGGTACATTGGATTATTCATTTTTTTATTTTTCTGCCTGTACAATATCGTACAGACAGTTTTTACTACCTGAAAATGGCGTTAAAATGGCGAAGTTTCTGTTTGCTAAACTTGTCAATAACGATTACCTTTACTGATGTAATGAACTAAAAGTCAAACCATTAAATTAGAATTATGACAGCGAGAAAAAACACTGTATCAACGGTTCAGAATGAAGAGAAGAAGAAAAATTCTATCAGACCGCTTCTAGCTTCTGAAATTGAATGTAGGGTTGGTACTATGAAACCGGACGGTTCGGGCTGCTCCTTGCTATTATACAAGGATGCTCGAGTAGACATGAGAATACTTGATGAAGTGTTCGGAGAAATGAACTGGAAACGGCACCATGATGTCGTTAATGGGAATCTATTCTGTACGTTGTCCATTTGGGATAATGAAAAGAAGGAATGGGTGAGTAAACAGGATGTTGGGACAGAATCTAGCACAGAAAAAGAGAAAGGGCAGGCTTCGGACGCCTTTAAACGTGCAGGATTTAACTGGGGAATTGGGCGTGAACTTTATACGGGTCCTTTCATTTGGATTCCACTTGAGAAAAATGAAATATATCAGAGCAAAACAGGTTCTCCTGCTCTATACACCAAATTCAGTGTAAAAGAGATTGGTTATAACGAGCAAAAGGAGATTATTTTACTTGTTATTGTGGACAATAAAAACCGCGTTCGTTTTGCTTATGGTAATACAAAGGAAAAAGTATATGCTCCCAATGTTTCTGCTTCAAACGCTTCGGGCAAAGTATATACTGGTGTAGACCTGGATCGTGCAATTAAACAAATGACTGGTGTTAAAAGCCGCGAAGAGCTTGAGAGAGTTTGGGCTGAACATCCCGAACTTCACAATAATAAGGAGTTCAGAAACATAACTATTGACATGCAGAAAACGTATCCTCCTAGAAATTGATAATAATGATAGAATTAGTGAAATCCAGTGTGGTTTTCAATGAGGAAAACCACACTTATATGCTCGGTGAAAAACAGTTGCAAGGTATAACCGGTATGATTAGCCGGCAGTTGTTCCCTGACAAATATAAAGATGTCCCCGATTTTGTATTGAAGAGAGCTGCAGAGAAGGGTAGCCTTATTCATGCTCAATGCCAGTTTGCTGATGTAACAGGCTTACCTCCTGAAAGTATTGAAGCAGAGAATTATATCAGAATGAGGGTAAATGCCGGATATAAGGCGCTTGCCAATGAATATACCGTTTCTGATAACGAATACTTTGCATCGAATATAGATTGTGTTTGGGAGAAAGCCGGTAGAATTAGTCTTGTTGACATCAAAACTACCCTTCATCTTGATAAGGAGTATTTAAGTTGGCAGTTGTCAATCTATGCTTATTTCTTTGAACTTCAAAATCCATTACTCAAAGTTGATAAATTGTTTAGCACTTGGTTGCGTGGTAATAAACATGAATTTGTTGAAATTAGCCGTAAGTCTGATAAAGAAGTCAAGAAGTTAATGGAATGCGAGAAGAAGGGTGAGCAATATCTATCCAATCTTCCCGTTCCTGCCCCTGATGATGACAAGTTACTTATTCCAATGCAGCTTGTAAATACTATAATCGGGATTGAGGAAGAACTTGCAGATCTAACCAAGATTCAGAAAGATTATAAGGCAAAATTGAAAACTGCTATGCGTGAGAATGGTGTCAAGTCATGGGATGCCGGAAGATTGCGAGTTAGTTATACACCCGCTTCTACGAGTGACAATTTTGATACTAAAAAGTTTCAGGCTGACTATCCGGAATTATATTCTAAGTATATCAAAACAGTTCCTAAAGCTGATAGTATCCGTGTAACAATAAGGGAGGATAAATCATGAGTTTAAATAAATTGATGCTTATCGGGCATGTTGGCAAAGACCCCGATATTAGAATTTTGGAAGCTGGTTCTAAAGTGGCCACTTTCTCCTTTGCCACCACTGAAAAAGGTTATACCCTTGCCAATGGAACACAGGTTCCTGAAAGAACTGAATGGCATAATATTGTTGTTTGGCGTGGTCTTGCCGATGTTGTTGAGAAGTATGTCCATAAGGGAGACAAGTTGTATCTGGAAGGAAAGATAAGAACTCGGAGTTATGATGATAGCAGAGGAATTAAACGGTATATTACAGAACTTTTTGTTGATAATATGGAGATGCTTTCTGTTAAGCCTCAACAAGCGCCACCACCGCCACCTCTTCCGGAACACACCAATAATCAGACTCGAAGTGCGGTGAATGAGTGCCCGCCACCGCCACCACCGACCAAGGACGATTTGCCATTCTGATAGGTTATGGAAGCAACATTGACGAAGAAAGATGGCAAAATCCAAATGGATAAGTCTTTCGAGTTCATGTGCAGCACACTTCGTAATGGAGAATACACTGTAACCATTAAGAAAAAAACACAGCCGAGAACATTAAATCAAAATGCTCTCATGTGGAAATGGTTTCAGTGTATTGGTGCCTGTTTGCGTGAATACACAGGTGAAGAGTATTGGAGCACTGCTGCTGGAGTTCAGGATATACATGACTTGTATTGTAAGAAGTTTCTTGTGAAACAGGTTCATGTGAATGGTAAGGTGGAAACTATTGTGCGAGGAACAAGTAAACTTAATACTTTAGAGATGCATAATTTCATGGAAAGCGTGAAAATAGATGCGGCCACCGAGTTTGGTATTACACTTCCATTGCCTGAAGACCAGCATTACTTAGATTTTATTCATGAGTACCAAAACCGGTACTAATTAATCCTTTTATAATTTATGATTGCAAATTTGAGAAACTACGAACCCGAGACAATCGAGTTTGTAGTTCCCGATTCTATTCGGGAAAAATTTCCCCCTGTTTTATTTCAGGGTTCTACGAATGTAGATGAATTGATAAAGTTGGTGAATGAGCATTTCAATGCTACATTCCCTGAAAGTGAGGTGACACAACGTTTACTGGATGAATTTGAGATTTCCGAAATTCGTGAAGAGTATTGCATCAAGCAAGAGAATGAGGTCCCCAAACGCGAACGTGAACTGTTGGAAGCCATTGAACGTGCAAAGAAAATTAAGAGTGATGCACAAGACAGGTTAGCTTCTATTAAGACTGAAATTAAAGACCTGGCTGCCGAGGTCAAAAAGGGGACGAGGGAGTATCATCTTTCAAGTAAGAATACGATCCGGTTTGCTCTTGATGGATATTTCCTGTATTATTCATGGGTGAACGGTGAGTTTAAGCTTGTGAAAGCTGAAAAAATTCCTGATTGGGACAAACGTTCTCTTTGGGCACAGGAAGATCGAAACAGAAAAGCGATGCTTGATTTGTTTGGTATTGAATATCCTGAAGTAGAACGTCCTATTGATGATACAGAAGATTATGGGGACAAGTTCGAAGAAGACCTGTCTGATAAACTTCCTGAAGAAGAACCGGAAGACGATGAGTAGATTGCAGCACAAAAAAGGCAGGAAGTCCAACTATGTGAAGCGGCTTGTGAATAATCCAGATTGGGAAGAAGCCAAGCGTAAAGTTCGTATTAGGGACGGACATAAATGCCAGATGTGCGGTAAAGACTTTAATTTAGAGATTCACCACAAAACATACAGGGTTAACGGAAAATCAATCGTTGGTCATGAGCTTGAACATCTTGATTGTCTCGTTACCCTTTGTGGTGACTGTCATTCGAAAGTTCATAAATATCACATCAAATTATGACATACCAGTTAAGAGACTACCAAAAAAGTGCTAGTGATGCAGCGGTCAGCGTTTTTAAATCTAAGGAAAAGAAAAACTACGTGATAGTTCTTCCCACTGGTGCCGGGAAGTCCCTTGTCATTGCCAATATAGCTGCACGGATAGACGGGCCGCTGATAGTGTTCCAGCCTAGCAAGGAAATACTCGAACAAAATTTTGCGAAACTTCAATCATACGGCATATTCGATTGTGGAGTTTATTCAGCTTCTGCCGGAAGAAAGGATATCAATCGTATTACGTTTGCTATGATTGGTAGTGTGATGAAACACATGAGTTTCTTCAAACATTTCAAGCACGTTCTGATTGATGAATGTCATTTAGTGAATCCGGAGAAAGGAATGTATAAGGAATTCTTTGAAGATGAGCAAAGGAAAGTTATTGGGCTGACAGCGACTCCTTACAGATTATGTTCAGGAAGAGGTGGTGCTATGCTTAAATTTATAACTCGTACCCGGCCAAAGGTTTTCACTGATGTTATTTATCACTGTCAGGTGAGTGAACTACTTGCTAAAGGATTTCTCGCAAGTTTGAAATACTATGATATTACAAAGTTGGATTTAAGTAGAGTCAGGACTAATTCTACTGGTGCAGATTACGATGAAAAAAGTCTTCTGCAAGAGTTTGAACGTGTGGACATATACAAAGATATAGTTGGATGGACAAAACGTCTGTTGAACCCCAAATCGGGCATACCACGCAAAGGTATTTTAATATTCACGAGGTTTATTCGTGAAGCTGAAAAACTGGCTTCCGAAATTCCTAATTGTGCGATCGTTAGCGGTTCTACTCCAAAGGAAGAAAGGGCACGAATTCTGAAAGGTTTTAAAGATGGAAGAATAAAAGTTGTTGCTAATGTCGGAGTACTTACAACCGGATTCGATTACCCGGAGCTTGATACGGTTGTTCTTGCACGTCCAACCAAATCCCTTTCCCTCTATTATCAAATGGTCGGTCGTGTTATTCGTCCCTGCCAAGGTAAAGAGGGTTGGGTTGTTGATTTGAGTGGGAATTTCCGGCGTTTTGGGCGTGTTGAAGAGTTACGCATAGAACAGCCTGAAAAGGGAAAATGGTGTATAATGAGTCGTGGCCGTCAATTAACCAATGTAGTATTTTAATTATCATGTGGAGAAATTACAAGAAGAAAGAAAAGAAAAAGCCTCTTTTCGAGGTAGAAGGTGTTAAGGTCAAGAAGAAACCTGATCTTGTCGATAAACTAGACAGAATATTTAGTTTATTCATCCGTTATCGTGATACGATGCCTAATGGATATTTTCAGTGTATTTCATGTGGTAAAATAAAGCCTTTCAATAAAGCAGATTGCGGTCATTACATCAACCGCCAACACATGAGTACTCGCTTTGATGAAATGAACTGCAATGCTCAATGTTCACATTGTAACCGCTTCATGGAAGGAAATATTCAGGATTATCGCAGACGTCTAGTTGCCAAGTATGGTGAACGAAATGTGCTGATCCTGGAAGCCAAGAAAAATGTTACTAAGCAATTTAGTGACTTTCAATTAGAAAAGCTGATTACTCATTACAAGGAAGAAGCGAAAAAACTGAAGGAAGCAAAAGGTCTGTGAGTTTTATTACTAATCGGAGTATAATCCCTTAAAATATGGAAAGAAATTCATTCATCTTTTATAAAGGGTGGAGAGAAGCAATCAAGGATTTGCCGGATGATGTCAGGCTGGAGATTTACGAAAGCATAATTGAGTATGCGACAACGGGAAATCTTCGGGGGTTGAAACCTATGGCAAATATTGCTTTCAACTTTATAAAGATAGATATAGACAGGGATACTGAAAAGTATATGTCTATTGTGGAAAGGAATAAGAGCAATGGTTCTAAGGGGGGACGTCCGAAAAGTGAAAACCCAAAAGAACCCAAAGAACCCACAAAACCCACTGGGTTATTTGGAAACCCAAAAGAACCCACAAAACCCGATAATGATAATGAATATGATAATGAATATGATAATGATTATGTAGATGATAATGATTCTCATTTAAAAAAGAAAGAAACTTCTCCTAAAGGAGAATCAAAGAAAGACGAGCTTTCTTTGTTCCCCGAGGAAAAGATTGATTGGGGTGGGCTAATGGATTATTTTAATTCCACGTTTAAAGGTAAACTTCCTGCTATAAAGTCCATAGATGCAAAACGAAAGAAAGCTATTAAAGCACGTGTCGCACAATACGGGAAGCAAGCTGTATTCGATGTGTTCCAATTGGTTTTAGACAGTCCTTTCTTGCTTGGACAAAACGATAAAAATTGGAGGTGCACTTTTGACTGGATATTCTTGCCTACAAAATTTACAAATATTTTAGAAGGTAACTATAATGGAAAACGAACTGATACTGCGGCCACAAGAAGAGAATCGGTTAGCAGTCTTACGGACCTCGCCGAAGAACTACTGCAAAGCTCTATGCCCGAAGAAGGTTGAAGATGTATTTCAAAGTGATGAACCTTCTATTGGCACTATCATAAGAAAGTTTGGTGAACCACAGGCTAGAGCAGTGCTGGTCATATTGATAGCTGATGCCTTGGAGTTTTTCAATGTCAGTAATACAATGTCTGCTACCCAAGTTGCTACTACAGTAGATTTAATCATTGAAGAATATCCCTATATGAAAACTGATGATTTTAAACTGTGTTTCAAGAATGCAATGAAAATGAAATATGGTGAAAATTACAATCGTATTGATGGTTCTATCATTATGGGATGGCTTCGTGAATACAACAAAGAACGTTGTGCTGTTGCTGATAATCAGTCATGGAATACTCATAAGGCTAAATTGTCAGGGGAAACGAGTTTTACAAGTGGCTTGTCGTATGAAGAATACCGGAACGAACTCAAACTTAGAGTTGAGCAAGGAGATGAAGAAGCTGCTAAAGCGTTAAGTCTCTCAAATGAAATAATCTCTTATCTAAACAAAAGAGAATATGGCAAACAAGAAGCAGAAGGTGACAATTTACTGGAACACTAGGCATATCAAACTTGAAGATATTCCTGAAGTGAAAAGAAGAATACGGGAGCGTTTTGGTATTCCTAATCACACAACTGTTAATGGTGAAACGGATTGTTATATCCGTGAGGAAGATATGGAATTGCTTCGGGAAACGGAAAAACGTGGCTTCATTCAAATACGTAATAAGCCCGCATGAAAATGGCGTTAAAATGGCGAAGTTTCTGTTTGCATAACTTGTCATTTTACGATAACTTTACTGATGTAATGAATTAAAAGTCAAACCAATATAATTAAATTATGGAAGTACAAAACATTAGAATTGACCTTATCAGTCCTTCTCCTTTGAATCCGAGAAAGACTTTTGATGAAGCAGCTCTTGAAGAGCTTGCAAGCAACATTGAAAAGCAAGGTTTATTGCAACCTATCACTGTCAGAGTTGCTAAATCCGAGGAGATGACTAACCTAGAAACCGGAGATGTTACCCCATTACCTTACACATACGAAATTGTTTGCGGTGAGCGTCGTTTCCGGGCTGTGTCACTTTTGAAAGCAAAGGAAGATGAAGCGAATGTTGCAAAAATCAAAGCCCATCGAAAAAAGTCGGAAAAATTTCAGACAATATCCTGCATTGTCAGAGAAATGACAGATGATGAGGCTTTTGAAGCGATGATTACCGAGAATCTTCAAAGAAAAGATGTTGATCCCATCGAAGAAGCTTTTGCCTTTGCGCAGTTGGCTGAAAAAGGACGAACTTTGGAAGATATCGCTCTTAAAATAGGAAAGTCTACCCGGTTTGTTTTTGACCGTATTAAATTGAATTCTCTTATTCCTGAACTAAAAGAGCGGGTAAGAAATGGAGATATACCATTGTCCGGTGCTATGATTCTTTCTAAATTGGATGAAGATACTCAAAAAGAGTTTCATGAGGAGGAGGAAGAACAATGTACTACTGCTATGATTCGAGAATTTGTGAGTAATTCTTTCATGGAGCTTGGTAACGCACCTTGGATTAAAGATGATTCCGATAATTGGGAAAATACCGATATTAAATCATGTTCTCAATGTGAGAATAATACGTGTAATCATGGTTGTTTGTTCTATGAAATGAATAGTAAGGATGCTAGATGTATCAATGCTGCTTGCTATGAGAAAAAACAGATTGCTTATGTGACGCGGAAAATTCAACTAGAATATGAACATCTTGTTAAAGTTGGCGAACCTCTTTCATTTGGAAAAACAGTAATTATCGCTAGACGTCCCGATACATATTGGGGAGAAGATAGAAAGGTTTTCTATGAAAAAACTTTGGAAGCTGTTAAACAACTTGGATTTGAAATAGTTGATCCTGATGAAATCTTTAGATGTAAGTGCTGGTATTCAGAAGATGATGAACGCACTTTGAAAATGCTTGAAGATGGAGAAGTTTATCGTTGTCTTTCATTTTTTGGACATTATTCTCCCGAATTTAACGTTAGTTTCTATTATGTTAGAAAAGAAACGGCTTCCTCTACTTCCGCCGTTGCCGATCTAAAAGAGATAGAAAGGGAAAAAATAAACGCCCAATTAAAAAGAGCGAAGGATATAGTCAAGGAGAAGTCTGCTGAAGAAATGCGCAAGTGGGCGCAAGAGAAAACATATTATCAGAGAACAAAAGAATTCTCTGAAAATGAACAACTTGTTTTTGATGTGCTGGTTCTTAGCGGTTGTAGCAGTACTTATCTTGAAAAACTGAATTTAAAAAAATGGAATGGTGAGAGTGATTTTGTAAATTATGTCAAGAACAACCAAGCTGACCGACACCAATGGTATAGAGCCTTTATTGCTGAATGCTTATCATCGAATAATGTGAATTTCTACTCCTATTTGCAAAAGTGTCAGAAAATCCTTTTTGCAGAACAATATCCGGATGATTTCAAAGCGCTCTCTAAGAAACTTGCGGATTCATATGATAAGAAAGAAAAGAAGCTCAAAGAAAGACTGAAAGAACTAAATAACGATAACACAGAGGAAGCCTAGTGGTTTCCTCTCTTTATTGACGCACTTATGAAAACGTGGACTGACGAACAACTTGCTATACTTGACAGTGAGTACCCGACTGCTGATTTAAAAGAACTTGCTAGGCGTCTTGATAAAACACTTAGTGCTGTTAAAACAAAGGCCTTGATTCGAAAACTTAGGCGCTCTCCGAGAATCTCGTTTTGGAATAGTGAGAGACTTGATAAATTGAAAAAGTTGTATCCCAATCATACTAATGAGGAAATAGCACAGATATTAGGTATCACTTATTCTGCTGTAAATGGAATTGCATTTAAATTACGGCTCTTTAAATCTAAAGAATTTAAATTTCAATGCGCTTCTAAAAGCTTCTTTCCCAAAGGCCACCAACCGATGAACAAGGGACGTAAGCAAACGGAATATATGTCAGAGGAACAATTAGCAAAAACGAAAGCTACTCGATTTAAGAAAGGACATATCCCAAAAAATCATAAACCAGTCGGTTATGAACGCATAACTCGTGACGGTTACATTGAAGTGAAAACTGCCGAACCGAATGTCTTTGAACTTAAACATCGGCTTGTATGGATTGAGCATAATGGAGAAATCCCCCCTGGTTATAATATTCAGTTTAAGGATGGCAACAGGCAAAACGTTTCCATTGAGAACCTTTACATGATTAGTCGTTCTGAACAATTAAAAAAAGAGAATTCTTTGTATGCCCGATATCCGGAAGATGTTCAGTACCTAATCAAGCTAAAAGGAGCTTTGAATAGACAAATTAATAAAGCAACAAAAAAGAATGAATCATGACTGATGGAGCAATAAATAGATTGAAAGAAATGGTTAATAAACCATTCCTTTATCAGAATGAAGAAGTTGTAATTCTCAATTACTGTGACGGTACCGGTGATGATGGTACCGAAGTTGAGATATACTTGAATAATGGCAAAGTGTTAGTGTTTAGTATGTTTGATTTGGCTTCCAAGTTGAACCGTTTCCGGCCAATAACAAATACTGTTGTCGTGTTGGCAAATGAACGGTTGAATAAGGTGTCTACAGTGAACCCTACCATTTTACAAGATTTGAGGAATTTGGTTCTTCAACAAATTAAGGATGTGAAAGAAGATCCTAGTAAAGTGAGCCAAGCAAAACAAGTTTTCCAAGGGGTTAATACCGTAATCAATCTTGCTAAGACAGAATTAGAGTATAGGAAATATTTAGATACAACAGACCCCTCAAAATAAATAATTAGTATGCTGATAGATAAAGAATATGTTCATTGGTTTCGCATCAGAGACCAACCTAATAGAATCGTGTGAGATTATTCATAGTCTAACAATTTAACCCGATCGATATGATAACATTGAATAGGTTTGCCCAGAGATGCTTGAATATCATGAGGAAGCGCTTTAAGATGAATGAGCATAGCTCAAGAAAAGCGTTTAGCATAAGAATTGAAGCCGTTTGGAGAAAATTCGATATTGCTTCTAAATATAGGAGTGATAATCTTCCTAAATATTCGGAAGATGAAGAATTGGCAGCCGAGATGATAATTTACCTTGTTGCCTATTTAAAAAGATTTGGTTGTGAGGACATTGAACAGCTTATCAAAGATAAGATAGAGTTCGATGATAGAAAAAATGATTAGGTGTTGTTACTGACTGTTTGTGTTGTTGATTTTGTGTTGTTGATTTTAATATAGTTAGTTATGACAGAGATTATTCAAGTCTGCCTACTTGATTTTAATAAGGGGCAGCTCACGGGATTGCCGAAAAATCCACGTTTTTTTCGTGATTACCGCTTTGAAGCGATGAAGAAAAGCATTCAGGATTCGCCAGAGATGCTTGAGCTTCGAGAACTTATAGTTTTTCCCTACAATGATGGCAGATATATTGTTGTTTGTGGTAATTTACGTTTGCGAGCTTGCAAGGAGTTAGGTTATAAAGAACTGCCTTGTAAAATTCTGGCACCTGATACCCCCGTTAAGAAGTTGAGGGAATATGCCACTAAAGATAATGTCAATTTTGGTGAGAATGATTTGGACGTTATGGAAAACGAGTGGAATAAGGCGGAACTCCAAGATTGGGGCATCGAATTTGCCCCGGAGAAGAAAGAGGATGAATTTAAAGAGCGCTTCGATGCCATCACGGATGATACAGCCATTTATCCTCTCATTCCAAAGTATGACGAAAAACATGAGTTGTTTATCATCACCTCAAGTAATGAGGTAGATAGCAACTGGCTTCGTGAAAGGCTGGGCATGCAGCACATGAAGTCGTACAAAACCGGGAAAATAAGTAAATCCAATGTAATTGATATAAAAGACGTTCGCCATGCCCTGCAAGATAGTAATACCAAGTCATAAACGCCATGACCGGGTGTTCGCTAAAAAGTTGGTGAACGATCCTATCATTTGCGTTGCTGAAAGTCAAGCTGACTTATATCAACAATTTAACCCGGAATGTGAAATTGTTACTCATCCTGACGACGTTATGGGCCTCATCCCGAAACGTAACTGGATGGCAAAGCATTTTGGAGAACTTTTCATGCTTGATGATGATGTCCATGCCTGCAAACCTATTTATGTGGAAAAAGGAGAACCTAGCCGGATAAAGGATAAAGATAAGATAACCAATATCATTCAGTCATTATTTGAGATGGCCAGTATGATGGATGTACATCTGTTTGGCTTCACCGCTCGGATATCGCCGGTAATGTATGATGAATCCGCTTTTCTTTCTCTTTCGAAAATGATAACCGGTTGCAGTTATGGAGTAATCTATAACAAAAACACTTGGTGGAATGAGGAAATACGTTTGAAGGAAGATTTTTGGATTTCTTGTTACATGAAGTACAAAGAACGTAAGGTTTTAACCGATTTGCGGTATAATTTTGAGCAAAAAAACACTTTTGTAAACGCTGGTGGGCTTGCTTCTATAAGGAATCAGGAAGAGGAACGTAAATCTATCCTCTTTATCAAAAAGAATTTTGGTGATAGTATTTTGCTAAAGAGTGCAACCACTAATGGGAAAGACAAAACAAAGCAGCTCGTTCAATATAATATATCATGCAAATTCAAATTCTAATAGTCTGTAAAAAAGGCGTTTAAATGGCGTCCATTCTGTTTGTCATATTCGCCTTTTTTAGCTAATTTTACTGATGTAATAAACTAAAAGTCAAACCATTAAATTAGAATTATGATTATAAGAACAGTTTGCGGATATGATTTCTTTGAGGTGAGTTCTGCAATGCAGAAAGCCATTAGGCGAGCCGACACCGGGGTAGCCGGCTTTTTTGCATTGGAACTTTGGGCGAGTGGGTACCGCGACTATGTGTGGAAGCGTCTGTTTACCATTAGTGCTGAAGATTGCTATGGAATCATTACTAAAGAGATAGAAGCATTGTGGCAGGGGCATGAGCTGGTAAACAAGACTGCTACTGAACCCAAAGGGAGGATATTTGTCAGTAAAGCTGTTATTCTCCTTTGTGAATGTAGAAAGAATCGTGATGCGGATCATTTGCAAAACTTCATCTATGATAGAAAGGATATTGATATAGAAAAGTGGATAAATGATGTCAGGCGTTACCCTATTCCTATTCCAGATTACACTTTCGATGTACATACACGAAAGGGTAAAAAACATGGGAGAACCAAAGAAGAATTCTTTCAGGAAGAATACAAGGCGTTACAACCTCGTGTTCCTGGTTTATTCGATGATTTGGTTCAACACAGTCAACCAAAGTTATTTAATGATGAAACCACGGCTAAGTAGCTGTGGTTTCATCATTTTTCATATAAGTCAAACCAATTTAATTAAAAAAATGAACACGTATTACAAATTTGCGCCAAATGTATTTTTGGCAAAGTGTGATGAGAAGCACGAAAAAGGTGAAACTATTGAAGTTACCACCAAGTATGGAAAAGAAAATGAATGTATTGTTTTCAACCTCATTTACGAACGTGATGGATTCTATTACTACTCAATCGTACGGGCTGATGGCTTTAATGTGCAAGAGTGGGCCAAACAAAGAGCTGAACGTCGTCATGAATGGGCTACATCTGCTGTACAGAAAAGCTGTGAATATTACAACAAGTCCAATAAAGATAAGGATTTTCTTTCTCTAGGTGAGCCTATCAAAGTGGGACATCATAGCGAGAAGCGACACAGAAAAGCGATAGATGATGCGTGGAACAATATGGGGAAAAGCGTTGAGTTTAGCGATAAGGCTGCCGAACATGAAAGAGTTGCGAAGTATTGGGAAAAAAGGGCTAATACGATAAACTTGTCCATGCCGGAAAGTATAGATTTCTACGAACATAAGTTGGAACAAGCAAAAGAATATCACGAAGGATTGAAGTCCGGTAAGTACCGACGCGAGCATACATACGCTATGGCTTATGCCAATAAAGCAGTAAAAGAGGCTAAAAAAAATTATGACCTTGCAGTAAAGCTGTGGGGCGATGTTTAATAATTTGTAGTATCTCAAATAATTTACTATGAGAGAATTTTCAAAAGAAACCTCATTACAAAGGGTAATGAGGGCTTCAGGTCGTGTACCTGTACAATGCTCATGCAGTGTTTGTAAACAACAATGTCATACGCCATGTTTAGGTACTCCTGATGATATTGAACGAATTATTGATGCAGGTTATGCCGACAGGTTAGCGCTGACGAACTGGGCTGCTGGTATATTCTTAGGGGTTATTAATATTGCTATTCCGATGATTCAGCCCGTTGCTGGTAAGGAGTATTGTGCTTTTTTCGAGAATGGACTGTGTATCTTACATGATAAGGGTTTGAAGCCCACTGAAGGACGTTTGTCTCATCACACAGTCAGGAAGGATAACTTCAATCCTGCTATGAGTATTGCTTGGAACGTTGCAAAAGAATGGCTGATGCCGGAGAATGAGGATGTACTTTCTCGTGTAGTAAATAAATTCTTGAATGCGAGGAAGCCATGAATGTGTGTCAATCAATACCTCGTAGAGATTGTAAGGTGTTTGCTAAATGTGGAGCAAAATCCTTATCACATTGCCGGCGGCACCGCGAAACTGATGAGAAGTGTAAAAGTTGTACTCTAATTCGTCGTAAGCCGCGTAATCGGATTATAGATGATTCAGGACGTGAAATGAAAAAATGTACCCATTGCGGAAATTACTTCTACTTGAACCGGTTCTACAATCGTATAGTGGTGAGAAAAGGTAAGGAATATCATTTGTTGACTTCCTGGTGCCGTATGTGTATGTCACAGATTAATAATCAGAGGGCAAAGAAGAAAAAGTGACTTGTCTATTAAATTTTTTGTATGAAATATTATGCTTCAGTCAGCTTTGGAAAGGATTCCTTGGCAATGCTTTTCATGCTAATAGATAAAGGATATCAGTTGGATGAAGTCGTTTTCTATGATACAGGTATGGAATTTCAGGCAATCTATAACACTCGTGATGCTGTTCTTCCAATTCTTAAAAAACTTGGCATTAAATATACAGAACTGCATCCGGAGCAACCTTTTCTTTGGACAATGTTTGAAAGGCCGGTTAAGAAAAGAGGGACCAATATTATCCATAAAAAAGGATATAGTTGGTGTGGGGGAACATGCCGGTGGGGAACGAGTGAAAAACTTCGTGCATTGAAAGCTCACACAAAAGACGGAATTGATTATGTCGGTATTGCTGCCGATGAGACCCATCGCTTTGAAAAGGAAAAACGACCAAATCGGGTTTTACCACTTCGTGATTGGGGCATTACTGAAGCAGATGCACTCCAGTATTGTTACACAAAAGGCTTTGTTTGGCATGAGGATGGAGTAAGGCTATATGAACTACTTGATCGTGTGAGTTGCTGGTGTTGTGGAAATAAGAACTTGAAGGAGTTGAAGAATATGTATTTGTACCTTCCATGGTATTGGAAAAAGCTGAAAGAACTTCAGTTAAATACCGATAGGCCCTATCGGCGTAATAGTGGAGAAACCATTTTTGATTTAGAGGAAAGATTTAAACGTGAAATGCAATAGAAAGAGTTATTATGATTCCCATATGTGTAAATGGAAAAGATTATTATGATCGAGAAGAAGCACTTGCTGCCTGGTTCGAGGAATGGTTAATGAAACAAGACTTTGAGCAAGATCTTATTGATCGAGAGCTGGAACTTGAATATCGAAAGACTCATCCTGATTGGAACACTCCTTATGTGATGTATGGTGTTCGTAAAAAACATAAGTGTATCCAAAAGAATGAAATTGCCGTGTTTTATGACTTGTTACCGAGACAAAAGCGTGCTCGTACTGCTGAAACACATTGGTATAAAGTATTGTACAAGAGAAAGGCCACTCCTGAAGAAGTTGAGTCACTCAAGGCTGGGGAATATACCCGTAGATATTTGGTGTATTCCCTGTTTATTGAGAAGAAAATGACTCTTGACAAGGCTTTATCTCTTATAGTTGCCGATGATAAATTATTAGGAATTGCTGATAATACCATCTCTGAAATTGTAACAGCCTTTGAGACTTTCTTTAACCGTAAATTTAGAATTTATAAACCCGAGTTTATAACTCAACTTAATTTATTTACAGATTAATATGAAAACAACAATTATTTCATGTGTGATTTTGTTTGTGTTCTTGCTATATGTAGGACACTTTTCTATAACAATCAAGCCGTTCACAGTCCAACTTCCATACTGGCATCGTTCGCTCGGACTGTTTTTGTTGATCCTCTCTTTTATAGTATATAATGTCGGTGAACGTGCAAAAGGGTACATTGATGGAATGAAAGAAGGGGAAAGAATTGTACTTGAATTGTTGAAGAAAAAGACCGAATGAAAATGGCGTTAAAATGGCGAAGTTTCTGTTTGCTAAACTTGTCAATAACGATTACCTTTATAGACGTAAAGCATTAAAAGTCAATCAACATGAAGAGGAATGAAAAAATAGAAAAATTAGAAAGACTAGGTATTTTCAATCAATGGAAATATAATACAGAAAGAGCAAATGAGACATTTAATATTGAATGTCCTGACTTCTCAATGACAAATGAAGAGCGGATGAACAATTTGTTAGATGTTGATTGTAGCTTTCATCAGTTTCTAACTATTTCATTCCCTTTTTATAATACTCCTGAAGGTGCTACTTTTTGGGAGAATATTGCAAAAAAATAATCGAACTTAATTGAATTGAAATTATGAGTAAAAAAGATTTAATAGAGCAGAACATCACAAGAGTTCAAGAATATGTGAGGGAACTTATTGAAGATGCAAAGTGTAATAATGGTGTTTCGGAAACTCTTGAATCTACTTCAATAATTGTAGGTAATAGTGATGATATCTATGATTTTGCAATTTTATTTGCTTCTAATAGTGAATGTGTTTATTGTGAATTCATAAATGGTAAAATAGAGTACATTGATTGTGAACTAGATTGTGAAATATGCCAATTTGAAGGAAGACTAATTTTTCAATATATAAACGGAAGTTTTCATAATCCTACTAGTCAAATTATCGAACTGTCAAAATTGCTGATGAAAGGCGAATTAAAAGACACAAAAAGTATCTTTTGTTCTATGGTACTTCGATTAATGGATACTGAAGAATACAGTAACAATTATTGCAAATCTTTGGATTTAGTTCTGAGGCTGTTTCCTGAAATAGATGGAGAATTATTAGAAAAGGAATTGGATAGATATATTTAAGCATTACAAGGATGAGTAAAATGAATTTAAATGAATTAAGAGACAAAGCATATAAAACAGCTTGTGAACATGGGTTTCACGATCAAGAGCTAAGTAACAATCATTTTCTTTGCCTTGTGATTTCTGAACTGATGGAAGCTGTGGAAGCAGATAGAAAAGGAAGGCGTGCTAATGTTGATCGGTATAATAAGAAGATTGCTAACAGCCGCATTTGTCAAGGATTGGATTCTGACATTCCCAAAGAGCGCGGTTACGAAGTTGCATATAACGAAACCATTAAAGGTTCAATCGAAGAAGAATTAGCTGATGCTGTTATCCGCTTGCTTGATCTTGCAGGACTTCGAGGAATAAACCTTGAACTTGCCAACGGAGATATTGATGACTGTATTGAAGATATGGCAGAAGCCTGTAAAGACGAAACTTTCACCGAATCAATCTATTCCATCTCTACACTTCCCGTTAGATATGACGGAATATTTGATTTTTCTACAGCCGTGAATGATATGATACTATCTATTTTCGGGCTTGCCAAGCACTTAGATGTAGACCTGTTTTGGCACATCGAGCAGAAAATGAAGTATAACGAACTCCGTGAAAAGATGCACGGGAAGAAGTATTAACTCTCATAACAAAAAAATGGATGATAAACGAAAACAAATATTGGTAGATTACATATCCTACCTGTATACGACGGGTAGGAGCTATGATAGCATCGGGAAATACATCAAATATGTGACTGATTTTCTTGAAAATTCCGAAGAAATCAATCGTCGTGGTTATTATAAATATAAACATAAAAATGCTGATGCTATGGTGCGCCATTCGTTTATGTGTGAGGCTGTTTGTGATTTATTGTCTTATCTTAAAATCGGATATGGCCGACGGGAAAAGGCTGTAAAACCTTTGGAGAAACTTGAGGTTATTTCAGAGAAGAATAAGAAACTGCTTAATGATTTTATAATATGGTTGACTGATAACAATGATTATTCCTCTCACACAATTGATGTCTATTATACCTCGTTGAGAAAATATTTTGAATACGCCAATGAACTAAATATGGATAATTGCAGACGATTTATAAAAAGCCTTGAAGAGGAAAAACTTTCTCCAGCTACCATTCGATTACGTATTACAGCCATTGAGAAGTTCTCCAAATGGGTGAAGAAACCTATTGAACTGAAACGACCTAGAATGAAACGCAAGTTGGATGTAAACAATGTACCGACAGAAGAGGAATATAATAGGTTACTGGAGTATCTGAAAACAAAACTCAACAAGGATTACTATTTCTTCATTAAGGTATTGGGTACTACAGGAGCTCGGCTCTCGGAGTTTCAGCAATTCACGTGGGAGGATATAGCGACCGGCGAAGTTGTTTTGAAAGGGAAAGGGAACAAGTATCGGCGTTTCTTTTTCCAAAAGCAATTGCAGAGGGAAGTGAAGGACTATATAAAGGAGACAGGCAAGTCCGGTACTCTTGCTGTTGGGAGATTCGGGCCGTTGACTCAAAGAGGACTTTCACAGCATCTGAAAGTATGGGGTAAACATTGTGGTATCGATTCGAAAAAAATGCACGCTCACGCCTTCCGGCACTTCTTTGCTAAAATGTTCCTGAAGAAAACCAAAGATGTAATTCAATTAGCAGACCTTCTTGGTCATGGTAGTGTAGATACAACAAGAATTTATTTACAAAAAAGTTATGATGAACAACAAAGAGACTTTAATAAAAACGTTACGTGGTAGTGTAGCCCAGCTCAATGAATTGTCGGATATGACTGAAGGCATAGATGTTTATGACGCTGCCGGATATGTTGATACTGAATTTCTTATGGAAGCGCTTTCCTGTGTTAATACTTTTATGGATGCGAGTAATATGGTTATTACGAAAATATCCTCACTGTTGGCGCCGGACGCTCCGGTTGATGAAAGGAAGAGCCAGGCTGATGAAGGTAAGAAATGGAATGTGGAAGAGATACTGAAGCATTGTACTCTTGAGGATAGTGTTCTTAAACTTCCGAAAGTACAATTCAATAAGAAATCCTATGCTGAAGCAAAGAAATGGATAGAAGAAGCTGGCGGCTCATGGCAGGGAGGTAAGATACAGGGATTCACATTTCCTTTTAATCCGGAACGTGTGTTCTCCATCTTGAAAGAAGGTAAGCGATGCGATTTGCAAAAAGATTTTCAGTTCTTTGAAACACCTGCTGATATTGCAGACTGGCTGATAATGCTTGCCGGTGGAATTCACGAAACAGATACCGTACTTGAACCAAGTGCCGGACGCGGTGCTCTGATAAAAGCGATTCATCGGTCGTGCCCGTCAGTAACAGTTGAATGCTATGAACTGATGCCGGAAAACAGGGAGTTTCTTCATACACTTGATAACGTAATATTGCTTGATGAAGATTTTACGAAAGACAGTGTAGGACATTACACTAAAATTATTGCTAATCCTCCGTTTTCCGGTAATCAGGATATTGACCATGTAAGACTTATGTATGAACGCTTGGAAGAAGGTGGAATTCTTGCAGCTATTACCAGCCAGCATTGGAAATTCGCATCTGAAAAGAAATGTGTTGAGTTCCGGGAATGGTTGGAAGAGGTTCATGGAGAAGTTTTTGAAATTGAAGCCGGTGAATTCAAAGAAAGTGGAACTACTGTTAGTACTATGGCAGTTGTAATAAAAAAGTAATTCAAAACAAATAAGAAAGGAATATTTATAAAGACAAAATTAATTCCGGGGGTGTACCCCAGAATTAATTAGTTTAATAATCCCTATTCTTTTCGACGTAAAGAAATTAACACATTCAGAATTTGAAAAGCTAAATAGGGATTTACGACTTCTACTTTGCAAACAATGATGATTAAAAGTAGGATAATTAGTGCAATGTTAAATCTTTTCATATTGCTAATTGTTGGTAAATACATGCTTTAGGGTTTCAGCCGTTTGAAACCGTCTTTTCTGTATTTTTCGATAATTAGCAAATGGACTATAAAAATAATCACTTTAAAATCAGTTAATTATATAATATGAATGTCGGAATATTAGCAGTCGATAGTAATTATCCTAATCTAGCTTTGATGAAGATAAGCAGCTATCATAAAGCAAGAGGTGACAATGTAGAATGGTACAATCCGTTGTGTTCATACGATAAAGTTTATTCGGCAAAGGTGTTCTCATTTACACCGGATTATGGTTACTATATCAATGCCGATCTAGTCGAGAAAGGCGGTACAGGGTATGACATAAAAAAGGTTCTTCTACCGGAAATTGATAGAATGATTCCTGATTACAATCTGTATAATGTTGATAAGAATTTGGCTTATGGCTTTTTGACAAGGGGCTGCCCTAACAAATGCAAATGGTGTGTAGTTCCTGCTAAAGAAGGCAAGATTACCCCATACATGGATATTGAAGAGATAGCTGTCAATGGTCGCAAAAACATAATCCTTATGGATAACAACATACTTGCATCCGACTACGGTTTGCAGCAGATTGAAAAAATAATCTCCATGGGCGTGCGGGTTGACTTTAATCAGGGATTAGATGCCCGGCTGGTAATGGATGATATTGCCAAGTTGCTTGCAAAGGTAAAGTGGATGAAGCGTATAAGGTTTGGTTGCGATACACCTGGACAGATTGTAGAATGTGAGCGTGCTACGGCTTTGATTGACAAATACGGGTATAGAGGCGAATACTTTTTCTACTGTATTTTATTGAACGACTTCAAAGAATCATTTGAGCGTGTCAATCATTGGAAGAACAAAGGCGGTCGGTTCTTGCCGCATTGTCAGCCTTACAGAGATTTAAATAATCCGCATCAGATTATACCTCAATGGCAAAAGGATTTAGCCGGATGGGCTGATAAGAAGTGGGTGTTTAGAAGCTGTGAATTTAAAGATTTTATCCCTCGAAAAGGGTTTAAATGTAGTGGATATTTTGATTAATAACAATACGGAAGTTATGATAATATTAAGAATAAAAAGGACCGGGAAAATTTTCCCGGTCCATAGGTTAGTAAACCTTCTGCCCTTTACGGTTAACTACACAATTATATATAGCTAACTCGCCTGCTTTATCTCCTGTGCGTTTACAGTAATTGTACGCACCGCGAGCACCAGAGAATTCTCCTCTTCCATGTAGGTAGATAAACTCTCCAAGTAAAGCAGCTCCCTTACAAGCAGCGATAAATAAATGATACTTATTGTTCATAAATATACATTATTTATAGGTTAATACTAGATAGATTCTACCTAACAAACTATGTTATGGTCAGAATTTCTCAGTTAGTTATTACTAACAACCGCAAAGATAATAATTATATAGAAAACTCAAACTTTAAAATTATCAATGAAAGCAATAACAATAAAACAACCATGGGCTTCTTTGATAGTTCATGGTATCAAAGATATCGAGAACCGTACCTGGGCGTGTCCATGGAAATACATAGGGCATAGAGTGTTAATCCATGCAAGTGGGAAACCTGTAGAAATGAGAAATCCCAATAGTGTATTTACAAAAGCTCAATGGGATAGTCTGCCTGTTGAGTTTCAACGAAAAATAATATGCGCAGAGGGCATTGTCAATTCTGCTATCATTGGAAGTGTAGAAATAATTGGATGCTCTATTAATCATCCTTCTAAATGGGCAGAGAAATCCGATGATAGTAAAGGCTATTATGAAAATCCTATTTATAACTGGGTACTAGCTAATCCTATATTATTTCCAGAGCCGATACCGGCTAAAGGGAAATTGTCATTTTGGGAGTATCCCAATATCAATTCAGAGGACGATATCTGCTTGTGTAATTTGGTCGTAAATGAAAGGAATCAAGTCGTTAGCTATGGAGAGTATGACCGATGTGTATACTGTGGTAGTAAATGGAGTAAATAACAATAGTACAGAATAATAGTAACATAATAGTTAGATATGAATTATACTGTCAATATCTTCTTCATTGTCAACATACATTTTGATGTATTTTCTTAATAAGGTTGGATTATTGACACATTCATCTGTTTTAATTATTTGGAGATTATTCAATCCATATAAAGATGTCAAATTCCAATTTGTCATTTCTTGTAGTGAGCGTTTTATCTCAATTTCCGATTTTGCGTCTTTAGTGAATATTGTAATATTCTTCTTTTGGGGATTAGTGGATGAAGATTGTCTTTCAAAAAAGGCTTTAAAATATTGACTGTCATTTATGCCTAATGAATGCCCAAATATTGTAATATCATCAGCATCCATTAAATCATATACCATAGCTGGGGGATTATATTGGGAATCAAATGATTTCTGTATGAAGTCATAGTTATGAATAATTTTCTCGTCTTTTGTTCCTAATATAATATTTCTATCTAAGATACATCCATGTACATAGTTTATTGTATCATTAAACTCCATTGCAAAACTGGAATTAGGAGCTACTTCACTAAAACTCGTGTAGTTAAAAGAATATATGACAATTTGATCATTTGATTTATTCTGCATAAATGCTCTTGCGACAATTGCAGCTATAGAATTTTCGTTAATAGTTTCTTGTTGCACTTTTATGAGATATTGTATTAATCCATTTTTTATGAGTTGTAAGGCTTTTTGGTCTCGTTCAATAGGAGGATTTAATATATCTTCATGCGAGAAACTGATATAACAAGAAAAGCGTGGCAAGATTAATATTCCGTTTTTTAACAGATTATTAACAATGTCTACATTAGATTTTATACATTCATAAAATTCTGTGACTGGTCCATTTGCTTGAATTTGTTCTAAAACGTTCCTTTCTTTATCGTTGTATAGGTCTATTATTTGTCCATTATTGTTTTTGATTCTTATATAATAATTGTATAACTCATTCTCCAAATCATACCATTTTACAGCATCTAAATTATCGTTCCATTTGTCATTTAAATGTTTGATTAAAGGAGATGGGTAGTCTTTAGGACAAAATTCAGATTGGCAAAAGTCCTTGTATGAAGTCTTTCTGCCTAAACAAAGGTCAAATCCGTTACCTATTATCAGAACTCTTTTTCTGTCTTTATTCATATTGCAAAGGTAAGGAAAGATTGTAATAATAAGAACTGAAATTTATATAATTGTTGAACCTTTGGTGTATTGTTTATTCGATACACCTTTATTTTTTTGTGATGATGAGAAAAATGATTGTAACTGGCAGTGAGGGTTTTATAGGTAAAGCCCTTTGCCGCGAATTGACAAAAAGAGGTGTTGAAGTCATAGGAGTTGATCGAAAGTCTGGTACTGAAGCCACAAAAGTATGTGAGCTCCTGAAAAATGGGGGTATTGATTGTGTGTTCCATTTGGCGGCGCAAACCAGTGTGTTTAATGGAAACCTGGAACAAATCAGGAAGGATAACATTGATACTTTCATGCGAGTAGCTGATGCTTGCAATCAAAATCATGTGAAGTTAATATATGCCAGTTCATCAACGGCTAATCCGGAGAATACTACTTCTATGTATGGAATAAGCAAGTATTTCGATGAACAGTATGCATCTATCTATTGTAAGGCTGCGACCGGGTGCCGGCTGCATAATGTATATGGACCTAATCCGCGAAAAAGAACTCTTCTCTGGTTCCTGATGGAAAAGGAAAACGTGTCATTATATAACTGTGGTCAGAATATCCGGTGCTTCACTTACATAGATGATGTCATTGAGGGGCTTATTTATGCGGTGGGCTGTAACCGGCAGCTTATCAATATTTGTAACGTCCAACCAGTGACTACTATGTATTTTGCTTCTTTAGTAAAATACTACAAACCGCTTGAATTTGAGCTAATTAATGAAAAACGGGATTTTGACAATTTGGAGCAGTCGGTGAACCGGGATATCTATTTAGTACCTTTGTCTTACACATCTGTCGAGGACGGAGTAAAGAAGATCTTTGATGAAAGGAAAGGGAAAGATATGTCGTATTGATGACTGGGATAAGCCGGAAGCGGTGAAATATAAGAGCTGGTCTCATCAGGAACGGTTATGTGATCTGAAAGAAAAGGTATCACTTCATAAAAAGGGTGATATCTATTACATCTCCCAGTTCACCCGTTCCAAGACTGGTACCAGCTTTTCAGAAATTAAACAGTCGGAGGAACTTGCATCATTCTTTGCAGAGAGAGCGTGTGAGTTTCTCCACCGCTTCATAGTAGGGGGATATGAAGGATGGTGTATAGTCACCACACCGCGACGGAGACACAACGAGGGCTTTCATTTTTCAACCTCTATCTGTACGAAAATTGCGGGGGCGGTGAAAATACCATTCTATGAGAATGCAATCCAGTGCCTAACTAAAGATAGATTGAATCCAGAATTCTTTCTTCTTCGTCCGATAAAGGAAAAGAAAATAATAGTGTATGATGACATATTAACAACTGGCAGCACACTGCTTGCCACCTATGAGCTTTTAAAGGATAGAGAGCAGCTTCTTTTTCTCGTAGGAATAAATAACAATTGATATGGGAAAGCAAGAGAAACCATTAACATTCAAGCAAGAGAAATTCTGTAAATACTACGTTGATACAGAAGGTAATGCTAGTGAAGCATATAGGATGTCTTATGATGCGTCAAAGATGAAACCTGAAACGATTTGGAGTGCTGCTAGCAGATTGTTAGCCAATAGCAAGGTTAGTGCAAGGATAAGTGAGATTAAGCAACAGAGGGCGAAAGAGACTGAAGTAGAGAGGAAAACGGTCGAAAAGGTATTAATGGATATTGTACTCGCTGATCCCGATGATTTACATTATGTAGACCCTGTTACCGGGAAAACAAAGATGAGAAGTCCGTCCCAACTTCCAAAGCGTGCCCGTAATGCGTTGAAGAAGATTCAGAATAATAGAGGAGTGGTTAATTATGAGTTCAACGGCAAGACAGAAGCCGCCCGGATTCTTGGTGCCTGGAATGGATGGGAAGCCGATAAGAATGTCAACATCAAAGGTGGAGACGGAAATAAAGTCGGTGAACTTCGTATCGGATTTGAAGATAATGAGAATTCGGAAGAATAGAACAATTTGAACTGCAAAATCCGGTATTCATCCTACGGAGAAACCTTACTTTTAGAACAATATGGTTATAAATTATAAGAAGCTAAATCCTAACGGATTCTATCTATTGAAGTACTTGAATGATGAGACTATCCGTTTTATCATTCTCTATGGAGGTTCATCTTCCGGTAAGTCGTATAGTGTGGCACAAACAATACTGATACAGACATTACAGGATGGTGAGAACACTCTTGTCATGCGTAAGGTAGGAGCTTCTATTCTCAAAACCATTTATGAAGATTATAAGGTCGCTGCGATCGGTCTTGGCATCTCCCATTTGTTCAAATTTCAACAGAATACTATTAAATGTCTGGTAAATGGTGCGAAGATAGATTTCTCCGGTCTTGACGATCCGGAGAAGATAAAAGGTATCTCTAACTATAAGCGAGTTCAGTTAGAGGAATGGTCAGAGTTCGAGCATCCGGATTTCAAGCAGCTACGTAAGCGTTTGCGTGGTAAGAAAGGGCAGCAGATTATTTGTACCTTCAACCCGATTAGTGAAAGCCATTGGATAAAGAAAGAGTTTATTGATAAAGATAAATGGCATGATGTACCGATGACGGTTACCATTGCCGGCAAAGAGTTGCCGAAAGAACTTACCAAGGTCAAATCCGTAAAGAAGAATGCACCCAGGCAAATACTTAATCTTCGTACTAAGCAAATCGAGGAACAGGCACCTAATACAGTTATTATCCAATCTACCTATTTGAATAATTTTTGGGTGGTCGGTAGTCCTGACGGTGCGTATGGTTTCTATGATGAGCAATGTGTTGCCGACTTTGAGTATGATAGAGTTCACGATCCGGACTATTACAATGTGTACGCATTGGGAGAATGGGGTGTCATTCGTACCGGTAGTGAGTTCTTCGGTTCCTTCAATCGTGGCAAACATTCCGGTGAACATAAGTATGTTCCGGACTTACCTATTCATATCTCTGTCGATAACAACGTGCTTCCGTATATCAGTGTATCATATTGGCAGGTCGATTTCACAACTGGTACCAAGGTTTGGCAATTCCATGAAACGTGCGCTGAAAGCCCAAACAATACAGTAAAGAAAGCCTCCAAACTTGTTGCAAAGTATCTGAAATCTATCCAATATTCTGATAGGTTATATGTACATGGTGATGCATCAACGAAAGCGGCAAACAGCATTGACGATGAGAAGCGTTCCTGGATGGACTTATTCATAGACACATTGCAGAAAGAAGGGTTCGAGATTGAAGATAAGGTAGGCAACAAGAATCCGAGTGTCGCAATGACTGGTGAGTTTATCAATGCTATCTTTGATTGTACTGTTCCCGGTATAGAGATATACATTGACGAATCATGTTCGGTATCTATTGAGGACTACATGAGCGTACAGAAAGATGCTAACGGTGCCATTCTTAAAACTAAGGTCAAGAATAAAACTACCTTGCAGACTTATGAGGAGCACGGGCACCTGTCTGATACGTTCCGATATGTCGTTGTGGATTTGTGTAGTGAGCAGTATATAGAGTTTAGTAACCGGCGAAAAAGAAACTTGTATGCTTGTAATGGCACTATTAATTTCTTCAATCCAGATACCGAATGTAAATACACTAAGAAGATTCTATATGTGATGCCGAATGTTAATGGGAAATTTGTCCTTATACAAGCGTTTAGATGTGGAAATAAATGGCATGTTGTTGATGTCGTATTTATGGAAACTACTTCAACAGAAGATATACGTTCTTCTATTTTGTCCCATGAATCTGATTCATGTGTAATTGAATGTACGGATGCTTATTTCCCTTTTATCCGGGAACTCCGTTCTAGTACAAACAAGGAGATTCGTGTAATGAAAGAGTTTCCGGATGTAGACAAGCGTATTGCTGCAACATCTGATTATGTGAAAAATAGTATTCTTTTTTCTGCATCAAAAGTAGAATCTGATACGGAATATGTTGCCTTCATGAATAACCTGATGGACTATAATAAAGATAGTGAAACAAAAGAGGCTAGTGCTGTTTTGAGTGGGCTAGTACAGTTCGTTGTAAAATTAGGTTTGAATTGAATTGTGTTATATGTGATTGAAAATAAGTGTGTTATATCGTTGGAGTTATGTTTTCGTAATTTCAAGATTTTAGTGTTTTGGAAAACGGTTTTCCTTTTTACTTAGTTTTGCTCAAAAAGGAACCCAATGAATATTTTTTTTGATAATCTATTTGGAAAGAAATCTAAGACTAAAGGTGAAGTTGAAATAGTTACTTCATCTGAAAATAAGGATATAGATACTCAAAGTGGCAAGGCTGAAAAATGGTCAGTTGCATACATTGAGGACCTTACTAGTCCTATTGTAGCGGGCAGTAACTATCTAACGCTATTCAGTACGATACCTGAAGTCTTTTTCCCGATCGATTATATTGCATCGCGAATTGCAGGTGCTAATTTTCAATTGAAGAAAACTAAGGATGACAGTATAGTATGGGCGAATAAACGAATGAATGGCATACTTAGTCGTCCTAATTGTTTGATGCGTTGGAAAGAATTGATTTATCAGCACCATATTTATAAATTGTGTACAGGGAATAGCTTTATTCGTGCCGCTATGCCTGATGTCTTTTCTACAGCTGAAAAATGGAGATATTGCGATAATTATTGGGTGCTACCTTCTGATAAGACTATTGTAGAACCTGTTTACGGGAATATACCATTGTTTGGCATTGCCCAAACAGAAGATATTATTCGTAGCTATCGTTTGGAGTATGGTTGGAATGGTAGTTTGGAAATTCCTCCATACCAAATATGGCATGATAGAGACGGAAGTGCAGAGTTCTATTCAGGGGCTATGTTCTTGAAGTCCAAAAGTCGTCTTGCTTCCCAAAATAAGCCAATGTCAAATCTAATAGCTGTATATGAAGCTAGAAATGTGATTTATGTAAAGCGGGGTGGATTGGGCTTTATTGTAAGTAAGAAAACTGATGCTACCGGTTCAATAGCGTTGACTGACGATGAAAAGGAACAGCTTTTGAAGCAAAATTTTGAGAAGTATGGTGTAAGGAAGGGCCAGGTACCTTATGGTATTTCAGATGCAGACATTGACTTTGTTCGTACTAATCTTTCTATTGCAGAGTTACAGCCGTTTGAAGAGACTTTGGCTGATGCAATAAATATTGCAGGGGCATACGGCATCCCTGCCGTTCTTGTTCCGCGAAAAGACCAGTCCACATTTAGCAATCAGGCTACTGCTGAAAAGAGCGTATATTGTTCAACTGTTATTCCTATGGCCAAACAATTCTGCAAGGATTTTACAGCTTTCCTTGGTCTTGAAGGAGGGGGATATTATTTGGATTGTGATTTCTCTGATGTTGATTGTTTGCAGGAAGGATTGAAAGAATCCGAGGACGTAAAGACAAATATAAATAAACGTTGTCGTGAACAATTCTCATGTGGGCTTATAACACTCAATGACTGGCGTGCCCAAATAGGCGAAAGTATGATAGAAAATCCCTTGTTTGACAAATTGAAATTTGATATGTCAGATGAGGAACTGGATAAAGTAAATCGAGTTTTTAACACTAAAAGTGGAGATGAAAAAGATGGAAGAGAAAATCAAAAGCCTTCAGTACAAGACAAAGGCAAATGATGTTGATGAGAAGGGTATCGTTACCGTTGCGGTGAATGGTATCGGTGTGAAGGACTCACAAAATGACATATCTATGCCCGGCTCATTCAATAAGACATTGAAAGAAAATATTGGTCGGATGCGTTGGTTCCTGAATCATCGTACAGACCTGTTGTTAGGTGTTCCGTTGAGTGGTAAGGAAACAGAAGGTAATTTGGTTATGGTCGGTCAGTTAAATCTTGAAAAACAGATTGGCCGTGATACGTTAGCTGATTATAAACTGTTTGCAGAGAATGGCAGAACACTTGAACATTCTATTGGGGTCAAGGCCATTAAAAGAGATTCTGTTGATCCCTGTAAAGTGCTTGAATGGCGTATGATGGAATATTCAACATTGACAAGTTGGGGGAGTAATCCCCAGACTTTCCTTGTGAATATTAAGTCTGCTACTGCCGACCAGGTAAAGGAGGCTGTTGATTTCGTTCGGAAAGCGTTCTTGCAGCATGGATATAGTGATGAACGTTTAAAAGGATACGATATGGAATTAAGTTTATTACTGAAGAGCCTCAACGGTGGTGCCGTTGTCTCATGTCCTCATTGTGGTCATCAATTTGATTATGATGCAGAAACAGAGCATACCTTTGCCCAACAGGTATTAGATTATGCTGCTGATTATCAGAGATGGATAACACAGGACATTGTAAGGGAAGAAATGGAGAAGCTCACTCCGGAGATTAGAACCCAAGTAATTTCTCTTATTGATTCTGTCAAATCAGAAAAGAAAGAATTTTCTCAAAAGGGTCTACAAGACCTTATGAATTATGTAAGATGTCCCCACTGTTGGGGAAAAGTATATCGTTCGAATGCTATTCTGCAAAACACTTCTGAAGATACCACCGGAAAAAATGAGCCGTCTGTTGACACTCAAGAAAAGAATGACGGGGAAAATGGGAACGATGAAGTGACGATTAAAGCCGCTGATAATGGCACTTTACTCGATTTTAAGAGTTTGAATAGCTGTTTCGAGAATAAATAACTTAAAATTTAAATTTTATGCCAATTAGAAAATTTACAGTATCAGATTTTAATCTGAAAACGGACGGCTTGCCGGCAGAACAGAAGGCGTTTATGGAAAACATCGTCGGCATGATGTGTGAAGTAGTAAACAAGTCCCTTGAAGGAATTGCATCACCGGATGAGGTATCAAAACAGTTTGACGATATTAATAAATTGCTGAAATCCTATGACAATGAGAAGTTCCAGCAATTGGTTAAAGACAATGAAGAACTCGTTGCCCAGGTAAAGACCCTTGGAGAAAGTATTGAGAAAATGAAACAAAAGGGCTTGTCTATGAATGCTATCAACAAGTTCGATGAGAAGTTGAACGAGATGCTTGATTCTGAAAAATTCAGAGATTTCGCAGAAGGAAAAACACGCAAATCAGGAGAATTTGACGGCTTCTCCTTGAAAGATGTCGTTTCCATGACTGACAATTACACCGGTGATTTGTTGATTACTCAACAACAGAAACGTGTTGTGACTCAGGTTGCCAACAAAAAGTTGCATATGCGTGATGTATTAACGACGCTGACAGCTGATCCTGCATATCCTCAACTCGCCTATGCGCAAGTATATGCTTTCAACCGCAATGCCCGTTTTGTAACAGAGAACGGTCGTTTACCGGAATCAAGTATCAAGGTAAAAGAGATACAGACAGGAACTAAGCGCCTTGGTACTCATATCCGTATCTCAAAACGTATGTTGAAATCAAGAGTGTACGTTCGTTCCTACATCTTGAACATGCTTCCTGAAGCTGTTTGGATGGCAGAAGACTGGAACATTTTGTTTGGTGACGGTAATGGTGAGAATTTGCTTGGTATTATTAATAATACTGGGGTGACTTCTGTAGAGAAGATTATCAGTACAGCCATTGTTACAGGTGCCGCCGGTGCTGTAAAAGCTATTACCGGATATAACGGTGATAAGGATGTGATTGTAGAGTTTGCAGAACCACAGGATTTGATACTTGATGGAATGAGCATCACGTTCGCCGGTGCTGCTGTTCTTACAGAACTGAACAAAACACACGCTCTTGTGAAAATGGAAGATGGTCGTATCCTTATTCCTGGTGTCGCGTTCTCCGGTGCTGAAACGGCTATGGATAAAATGACATTCAGTGTTCATGAAGCCGGCTTTAAGAACATTGAGGAACCCAACTCTGAAGATGTAGTGAAAACAGCTTTCGCCGCAATGACATATGCCCAGTATTTTCCGAATGCTATTATTCTTAATCCAATGACTGTTAACGGTATGGAATCAGAGAAAGATACGACAGGACGTAATCTTGGTATCGTTAAAATGGTTGATGGGGTGAAATATATTGCCGGTCGTCCGATTATCGAGTATGGTGGTATTCTTCCAGGTAAGTATCTTTTAGGTGACTTTAACCAAGCTGCAAATTTGGTTGATTATACCACTTTGACACTTGAATGGGCTGAAGATGTGGAGACCAAGCTTTGCAATGAAGTTGTGCTGATGGCACAAGAAGAAGTTATCTTCCCGATTTATATGCCGTGGGCTTTCGCTTATGGGGATTTGGCCGCATTGAAGACTGCAATAACTAAAGCGTAGGATTATGGATTACATACTTAGAGGTAACGATAAGGATGTAACCAATGTGCTTAAAGAGCAACGCATTCGGATTAATAGAGGGATGATTCAACTCATCCCTATTTCCGAATGTGGTCTTGTTACAGAAGAAGATGCCCGAAAGACATTGGAATGTATGCTTGCAGAGAAAAATGAAGAGATTGGCAGGCTTACTGCATCCATTGTAGAGAAAGATAAGACAATTGTTGAACTGACAGAAGAGCGTGAAACAATGAAAGCTCGCATTGCAGAACTTGAAGTACAGGTGCCTTCTGATGAAAAGAATCTTCCGGTTGCCGATTCAAAAGATTTGCAAGAGGAAGATGCCAAGGAGGTAACTGTTACAGATGATAAAGCCGTTTCCGTAGAAGATGAAAAGAAAACCGGGAAAGGCAAGACTTCTAAATAACTATCGCTATGTTGATTGATGTTTCATATTTTATGTCAGGTCCCAGGCATATTGAGAATGTTTCGGTCGCTGAAATGCCTTCGCCCCAATCTCTTGCTGTGAATGAGGTGATAAATGGGTATATTAAGGCATTTCAGCCCGAATTTCTCCGGAATGTTGTTGGTGTGACTCTTTCCCAAGCTATCACAGATTATTTGGAGCTTATTGAACGGGAAAAGGAAGATTCTTCAGATGAAGTTGATATTCCAGAAGAGAAGGAAGCCCCCCAGTCCGGATATGCAGTATTATGCGAGAAGCTGTGTGAACCGTTCGCTGACTATGTCTTTTATCATATTCTTCGTGACGCAAACACCCAGGCTACAATAACCGGGCTTGTCCGTTTGAAATGTGCTAATGAATATATGGCTCCTTTGAAGAGACAAGTAAGCACATGGAATAGCATGGTAGAGAAGAATAAACAGTTTGTTGAATGGGCTATGTCGAATGATTGTCCTTTCGATGTGAAAATAACCAAGAATCTTTTGACCCCAATTAATGCTTTCAATTTATGATAGATTTAGATATAACAGAACTGTTTGAGGAGATTGTAAAGGAACTTCCAGAAGGGCTTGAAATCCTCTATCCAAATGGGAAAGGGGGAACTAAAGTTGTGAAGTCCCCAAGGTTGAATTACATCTTCGGTAGCAGTCAATATATCAAAGATATTTTAGATGAATACAGTAAGTCTTCTGCCCAGTCTGAAAGGAAGTTTCCATTGGTTGCACTATTCACTCCAATTAGTGAGGATAGAGGTGACGCGGATTATTTTTCAAAAGCAAAGGTTTCGTTAATTATAGCATGTTCTTCTTGTAAAGAGTGGAGCAATGAGATGCGCAGAACCACATCTTTTAAAAATATCCTTCGGCCAATCTATAAACGTTTATTGGAAGTATTATATGAAGATTCTCGGTTCGACTGCGACTATGACGAAAAAGTGAAACATAGTTATTCAGAAAACTATTCATATGGCAGATACGGAGCCTATACAGATTCCGGTGAGGCTGTGAGCGAGCCGATTGATGCCATAAATATACGCTCAATGGAAATAAAAATTAATAATCTTAATTGTAGAAGAAAATGAGAAAGATTAGAACGTGTAAGGGTTCCCGGATGAACACTGGTAGTTCTGCTTGTAGCATTGACTGGAAAAAAGTCAAAGGTGCTATCTTGACAGAACATGGTGTCAAACTCCCTGCTGATATAACAGGTGAGAAGTTGCTCGAATTGTGCCATGCAGACCGTCCCGGGCGTATTTACCCTATTTTGCCATTCCTGGAGTATGCCAAGAGTGGTGGAGAGCCCCAAGTTAATCCTGTAGGGTACGGTGCAAGTGAATACAACGGGCTTAGCGCTCAAACAGACACCTTCACTTTGAAGAAATTTGATGAGGTTTTGAATGCCCAGCTTCTGAAATGTGCCAATAAAGGATGGGACGTTTACTTTTGGAATCAGGATAATATGTTGATCGGTTATAATGATGACACTGATATCCTTGCCGGTATTCCGATGTCTACTGTTTACCCGACCGTGACACAGTACCCGACCAGTAGTGCTAAGTCTGCGATGACTGTTAGTTTTTCACATGAAGATGTGGAAGACAGCCAATTGCACTTTGACTACGTGCAGTTAGACTTCAATCCCAAGAATTTCGTTAAAGGCTTGGTTGATGTTGTGTTTCAAAAGTTGGAGGCCGAAAATACTTACAAAATAGTTGAAGTTGTTGGTGGTTATGACCGTACAGAAGAATTTGGCAGTCTTATTGCTGATGGTGCTGCTGAAGTTATGAATAACGTAACTTCTGCTACATATTCGGATGGTATCATTACCATTGTTCCTAAAGCCGGGGCGGTTCCTTCGTTGAAAGCTCCTTCTGTATTGTATGAAAAAGGAATCAGAGGTATCGAGCAGGTGTCATGAAGGTAGATAATGTTACGTTCGTCGAGGTTGCTGTGAAGGGCATGACGAAGGAAGAGTTTATTAATGCACACATTAAAGTCGTGTGGCAGGAACTGAAGGAAGCTGACCGCAAGAAGAAGCTCTCGGAAGTGTACGATGCGATAACTAAGTAACCGACGGGCTGGGGTGTGATTACAGCCCGGCCCGTTATATTTTTACTGTATGGCAGATTTTGATGAATTACATAGAGTTATTCATTCCATTGCATCCGGGTTTGAAGAGGAATGTATTAGGTGTATGGAAGAACATAAGAATGTGCTCGTTGATTGCATTCAGGAGCAATTATATTCCGGTATGGACGGTACTGAACATCTATTGAATCCTGATTATGATACTGACACCTATTTTAACGAGCCCGGTCCCTGGCAGAACCGTGCGGAACAATATAAACGATGGAAGGAGAGGATAACTCCACCTCTTAGAAGTGAGATGCTTTATTTGCCACCGCGTCCGGTTGAGGTACCTAACCTCTTTATTACTGGTACTTTCTATGATAGCATAACTGCCGATAGAATTGATTCCGGGTTTCGATTCTCAACGAAAGGATTTACGGACGGTAGTTCTATTGAGAAGAAATACGGTGAGCAGATTTTAGGCATTGGTGATACAGCTAAAGAGTACTTTAATATTATGTATCTCCGTCCCTGGATGGAACGTTTCTTTTCAGAATGTGGATATCGGTAGAAAATGGCTTGTAGTTGCGAAATAAAAAAGATGCAGAGTGAACTGGAACGTATCAGTGATCTTGCAAAGAAAGCAGCTGTCTTGGATGGTTGCATGTATGTCGTTTATCAGAAAGAAGATGGTACCTATGCTTTTGATAAACTAGGAGTTGAGATAAAAGGAAAGATTGTTGAATATAGACATTACCTGTAATTATGGCAGATTTAAAATTAAAAGATTTCGTTGATGAGAGCGATTTGCAGAAATTGGTGGAGCTTGATAATACTATTGAGCGTGTGAGGGCTGATTATGCTAATGCGGCCAAAGAATTAGCAAAAGGTTTGAAACTAAATGTAGAAGGCGTTGCTGATCTTGAAAAGTTGAGTAATCTTTATAATACTCAAGCAAAAACGGCTGGTTCTGCATCTGCTGAATTAACCGAGGCTCTTAGAAAACAGTCTGAAATAACTCAAACTGTCAGTAAGAAGATAGAGGAAAAGCTAAATGTAGAGAAATTATCTGCTGCTGAACTGAAGAAACTAACCAAGGCAAACTCGGATAATGCTGCGTCCTTGGAAAAGGCTGCTAAAGCGGAAGCTAACTTGACAAAAGCGCAGAATGCCGGTAATACTACTCGTAAGAAAGCTGTTTTATCTGAAGAAGAACGTTTAAAACTTATCAGAACTGCTGTTACCTTGACTAATCAGGAAGTACATAGCCGTTCACAAGCAAAGGAAATGAATAAGCAGCTGCAAAAGGCTGTTGATGTTTTGAAAGATACGGATGAAAACTATATTCGTACACTTGCCCGTCTTAATTCTACTATTGGAATCAACACTGATTACATAAAGCGAAATTCCGATCGATATAGTCAACAGAAAATGACAATTGGTGCATACCGGGAAGAAGTGAAGGCTGCATGGGTTGAGATACAGAACGGTAATAAGTCCATGCAGAATATGGGTATTATTGCCCGGAATGCAGGAAGGATGCTTAAAACGGAGATGGCTCCTGGGCTAAGCCAAGTTAGTGCAGGATTGAAAGGATGGGCTGCTGGATATATTGGTGCACAAGCTGTTGTTGGAGGGATTGTTAAGATGTTTACGCAACTGCGTGAAGGTGTTGGTTCCATTGTTGAATTTGAATTTGCTAATAGCAAACTTGCAGCGATTTTAGGTACGACGGCTGACAATATTAAAGAATTAACCACTGATGCGCGTCAATTAGGAGCAACAACGAAATATACAGCTGCACAAGCTACTGAACTACAGATAGAATTAGCCAAATTAGGTTTTACACGTCGTGAAATATTAGATTCGACAGGTGCCATCTTACGATTCGCACAAGCAACTGGAGCTGAACTTTCGGATGCAGCCGCATTGTCTGGTGCTGCATTGAGAATGTTTAATGCTAGCACTAAAGAAACAGAACGTTATGTATCTGCTATGGCTGTTGCTACATCAAAGAGTGCCTTATCTTTTTCTTACCTAGCTACTGCCTTGCCTATTGTTGGTCCGGTTGCAAAGGCATTCAATTTCCAAATAGAAGATACTTTGGCATTGTTAGGAAAGCTTGCAGATGCAGGTTTTGATGCTTCAATGTCTGCAACAGCCACTCGTAATATTTTGTTGAATTTGGCTGATGGCAATGGCAAATTAGCTAAAGCACTTGGAGAACCTGTAAAAACATTGCCTGAGTTGGTTGTTGGCTTAAAGAAACTGAAAGAACAAGGTGTAGATTTAAATACAACTTTAGAATTAACAGATAAACGGAGTGTCGCCGCTTTCAATGCTTTTCTTACAGCTTCTGATAAAATTGTTCCATTGAGGGACCAAATTACAGGCGTGGATAAAGAACTAGCAGATATGGCAGATACCATGAGTAACAATGTTAAAGGTTCTATTGCGGGACTTTCTTCTGCGTGGGAAGCATTTATGTTATCCTTCTATGATTCCAAGGGTATAATGAAGGATGTCCTGGATTTTCTGGCAAGAGGGTTGAGGAATGTTGCTACACAGCTGAAGGGGTATTCTGAATTACAAGATGAAGCAGACAATAAGGCTGTTGCCTTTGCACAGAAAGAGATGATGAAATCTGATATTTTGGAGAAGAATGCTAGAAATATGCAGAGGTTGTATAAAGAATATATAAATTCAGGAATGTCTGCTGATGAGGCGGCCAAAAAGGCTAAAGAAGATTATATTGAAACATTGAAGTCTCGTTTGGAATATGAAAATAGTGATTATCAATTAGCTATAGATAATCGTAAGAAATTGGAAGGAGAATTGAAAGACAGGGGATTCTTTACAATTCTGACCTCATGGAGACGCACAAATAATGTCATTAAAGATGAGATCGATGTGGCAACTAAAGCTGCTGCAGGTAAGAAGGCTATTTCATCAATAACAGAATCTCTTATTGAACAACTTGATACCATTGATTTGAAAGAGAATGGTGGTACAAAGGGGAATTCAGTAAAGGTACTTACTGATAAAGAAAAACGTGAACAGGAAAAAGCTCTCAAAGAGAAGCTGAAAATTCATGAAACTTATCAGGAGTCAGAACTAGCTCTTATGGATGAGGGACTGGAGAAAGAACTTGCTAAAATTGGTGTTGCTTACTCGAAGAAGATTGCTGCCGTCAAGGGTAATAGCAAAGAGGAAATTGCTACACGTCAGAATTTAGCTAAGGAAATGCAGGAAAAGCTAGATGAGTTTACTATTAAGTATAATTCTGATCGTGAGAAGAAGGATGTTGAGAACGCTCTTGCTGTTGTAAAAAAGGGGTCCCAGGAAGAACTTGATTTGAAATTGCACCAGTTGGAATTGCAACGTGAAGCAGAAATTGATGCAGCAGAGAAAACAGGTGAAGATGTTTTTCTCATTGACGACAAATATGCAAAAAAGAAACAAGAACTTTACGAAAGACATGCATCCGATCAGGTGCAATTAATAGCAGAGAATGCAGCGCATGAGCAGGAAATCCGGGATGCTGCATATGTTATGGATACGCTTGCTCTTAAAAAACAGTTAGCTTCTAAGGAAATAACCCAGCAAGAGTATGCAGAACTTGAGTATCAGTTAAAATTAGATTATGTACGTAAAACAACCGAAGCTGCAATTGATGCGTTGGAGTTGGAACTTCGAAACGAAAATTTGAGTGCAGAGGATAGGGCAAAGATTGCAAAGCAGTTACAGAAATTGAAAGCGGACCTTTCCCAGCAAGAAGCAGAAGCGGAAATAGATGCTATCAATAAAGTTACTAAAGCGGATGAGAAAGCACAGAAAGAACGTCAGAGGAATCTGAAAAAATGGCTTCAAACTGCATCTCAAGCAGTGGGTGCTATTGGTGATCTAGTCTCTACTATTTATGATGGTCAGATTCAGAAAATAGAAGAAGAGCAGGAAGCTAATGATGAGAAATATGATAAGGATGTAGAACGAATACAGAATCTAGCTGATTCGGGAGCAATCTCCGAAGAAGAAGCAGAAGCTCGTAAGCGTGCGGCCAAGGAAAGAACTGAAGCTAAGAATGCTGAACTTGAAAAACAAAAACAAGAAATGGCACGTAAACAAGCCATTTGGGAAAAGGCGACTAGTGTCGCTCAAGCTGGAATAGCCACTGCACTGGCAATAACTGAAGCTTTACCGAATATTCCTTTATCTATTGTTATTGGTGCCATGGGAGCAATTCAGGTTGCAACTATTCTTGCAACTCCTATTCCTTCCTATGCAGACGGTACTCAAGGTAATGATAGGCATCCCGGCGGTGCCGCTTTAGTTGGTGATGCCGGTAAACATGAAGTTATCATGTATTCTGGAAAAGCATGGATTACTCCTGATACTCCAACTTTAGTTGATATTCCTAAAGGTGCGCAAGTCTTTCCTGATGTTGATAAGGTAGATATCTCTAATTTTGATATACCGGATTGGGACTTTCCCACATTTTCACCGACATATTTTGCATCTTCTTCCGGTGACACCATTGTTTTCAATGATTATTCCCGATTAGAAAAAAGGGTTGATAGAACAAATTTTCTTTTGATGAAGAGTCTAAAAATGCAACGCCAAGATGCTTCTAACCGTGAATTTGAACTGTATAAGTTATCTAAACTGAAATAACTATGATTGAAAGATTAAATCAGATAACATTGAGTGATTTCATTGAACTTTCATGCGGAAACTATGCTTGTTTGCTTTCGGACTGCAAATCTATGTCCGAAAGCACGCTTAAAGAAATAGCGTCTAAATTACTTGTCGAATACAGAAGTATTGTTAACCCTTCAAATATGAAGGCTATGGTAATGGACAAAGAGGATATGCTGAAAGAACGTGCCAAACTATTGAGTCTTCGTATTTGTCAGGCTCTTGTTTCTCTTGGCTTTTATGATGATGTTCGTCAGGTATTGGGTCAACTAAATGTAGATACCCGAAATATGAGTGATGAGCAAGTTATATCGAAGCTTGATTATTTACTTCATTCTGCAATTTTTGAGCAAAAACGGAATGAGGAGAGACGCAGTGAGGAACATAAAGGAAGTAAGGCTACTCCTGAACAAATTCGTTCTTCTTTTGATGCAGAGATTGCTTTTCTAATGACATTCTTTAAAATGAGTATTGATTCCCGCGTAATTAATGCTGCTGTTTATGCGAATATCGTTCATCAAGCTGATGTTGAAATATCGATCAGAAAAAGAAGCACATGATAATATTGGTATTACATATATGCTGTAATTCGATTAATTTTTAATTAAAGCGAATTATTTCATACAGTCGTTTGTACATCTCCTTTAGAATCACAAACGACTTTTTTATGAATAGAAAAAACAGCATCCATTGTATAAATAGGCATTTATACAATGTTTTATTGTCAGAATTACGTACATTAGAGACGAAGTGTAATCGGATAACAGCAGAAGTGTCCGAGGTAAAAAAAATGATTGCCTTATTGCCCCCCGATATAGGCACTCTTATTAGTTCAATCGAGCGTTCTGCTAAGGAAATGCACGAACAAAGTATCATGCACCGGAAATATGTGGAAAGGTGCATTAATGGCGAACCGAAGATACACCTAATAAGGAGGGCTGACAATGGACTTTGAAAAGGAATTATCAGAAATATATCCTTGGATATTAAAGGTGGCAAGAAAATTCTGCTGTTCCATGCAAGATGCTGAAGACTTAGCCGGTGATACAGTTTATAAGCTACTTGTGAATCGTGATAAATTTGATTGTTCTAAACCACTTCAACCGTGGTGCCTTATTATAATGAGGAATACTTATATAATAAGATACAATAGAAATTCCCTTATACATTTTACAGGGCTTGATATGGTAGACGGAAGTGCCATTTCTAACTGTACAGCTCATTCAATACTGTTTGATGATTTGGTTTCCACAATACAACGGTGTGCTAAAAAATCCCGTTGTATTGATAGTGTGATGTATTATGCTAGTGGATATTCTTATGATGAGATAAGTGAAATCCTGAACATTCCTGTTGGAACTGTAAGAAGTCGTATTTCTTCTGGCAGGAAGCTTATACTTCAAGAAATAGGATAATAATGAGTAAGGTTTCAAAATGGTAATTTATATATGCTCATAATAACCTGCAAAGTGTTCTGAATTACAAAATTTGAGGGTCTTTATATTTGTAAATTTATAGCAATAGAATGAATTATGGAAGTATATTCTATGTGGATATACAAAAAAAACTTATATTTGTAATATATCCGAGTTTAATGCTATTGGGTGAGTTGGTGAATAAATTATTGTTGGATTAATAGATGTATTTTTGAAAAGAATAGATATGAAAGATTTTTGGAATGACTATAAAATGATAATATTAGTGATATTATCACTATTGATTTTTTCTTTTGTATTGATGTTGAGAGAAGAAGAACTTGTTAATAATATAGGAATAAGCCTTTTTGTAAATGTGAGCACGACTGCTCTGACAGTTTTGGTAATTGATAGATTATATCGAAGAATTGAAGTTAGAAAGAAAAAACCGCTTGAGTTTGCGGCATATAATGATGTAACTCTTTGGTGTAATAAATTTATTAGCTTTTGGCAAACGGCTTACCGTGATTGTGGATATTATGCCCCTAAAACAGATAAAGGTATTTTCTTGGAAGATGAATTTCGAAGAATTTATGATTCTTTGCAACTTGATGCTATTGCTCCTGTTACCCCAAAAATATCTTGGGAAAGATATTTACTTTCCGAGAATCAAAGAATGATAGATGGAGGAAGAGAAATTCTAGTGAAATATGCATATTACATTCCTCCTGAAATATATAAGGTAATATATCAGTTAATTGATTCTCCATTTATATATACAATTTGCAATATACCGGCAATAAAATTGTCAGATATTGAATTTAAAACAAATAGGAAGAATGTATTAGGAGCATATACGGCTAAACCTAAACAAGCAGAATTAGATTTATTTTTAAAAGTTCATGGTTGGTGTTTTACTAAACATAAGGAACTAGGGAAACTATTTAAAGGGGTACGTACTGTTTCTGCATTAATATAATTGTTTTTATAATGCATATTTAACCTGTAGAACATTTCTATGACATTTTAAAAGGGAAAGATTAGTATGTAGGACATTGAAAAGTCCTTTTTATTTCTTGGTATAGATATTACTTTGAAAACCAAATAGTTATATTATATTTTAGCAAAGCGTGATTTTCAAGAATTTAGCCAATCGGGAAACCGGTTGGCTTTTTCTATATATTTGCTCGTGAACGTTCAAAAGGAGTTAAAATGCTTTGTAAATATGTACTTACCGTTGATAGTATTTCCTATGATATTCCCAAATCTTGTATTCAGAATTGGGATGAAATAAAGTTTTCCCGTAAACGCTCTGGACTTGAAGGAATAACTAGAACCTTTACTTCAAAATTCCAGTTTGTGGGAGAAGCCTATGATCTCATATTGGAGGAGTATTTGAGCAAATACCTGTCTTCTAATGCCAGTATCACTGTTTATACTATAACTAATTCTCATACTTATGAAGAATTCTTCAGTTGCCGACTGGATTTCGGTTCATTGACCTATGATGGAAATACTGTTTCTATTAATTCGATAGATGATAGTGTCGCTAATATCATAAAGGCTAACAAAGGAACGCAGTACGAATATTCGGTAGATGAGATAAAAGATGTATATCAGCTTTATTATGATTCTGTAAGTATGAATTATAGTCAACCGCATACATTAGGTGGTAATACTGTAGAAAATGATGCTTCTTTGCAATATATTGTAATTGACAAAGGAATATATGTAGAAGCTATAACATATTCGCTTCCCTTATATATTTCAGGTGGTGAACTTCCGTCACGGGATTCACCTCTTGAGTTTTATGATGCACCACAGGAATCGAAAGATGATCCAAATGTATTTGTTAAAGCCTTGTCCGACATTGATATAGTATTGAATTTTAGTTTTGAATACTATATCAGTTATAGTGATGCGTATACAACTAAAGCTGAAATTGTTCTAGGTGGGCGTTACGAAGATGGTCGTTTAGTCGAGTTGAAAAGATGGGGGTATAATAAGGGGGATGTTACTCCAAGTAATCTGAATGAATCCATCAAGATTCATCTGACTAAAGGGCAGGCTTTATTTTTTGATTTGAAGGTAACATTTAACAGAGTTAATGCTTCTACTGGCAATATTTATTTTCGTAATTTCAAATTTGAGACACGCTTTACTTCTCGAGCTAACCCTATCTATGTGGATGCAATAAGACCTATTGATGTGTTAAACCGATTGCTTAAAAGCATGAATGGTGGAAATGAAGGTATCTATGGTGAAATAGCTTCAGGTGTTGATGAAAGGTTAGATAATTGCGTGATATTAGCTGCTGAAAGTATTCGTGGAATCCCCCAAGCTAAGCTATATACTTCTTATACAAAGTTTAAAAACTGGATGGAAACAGTTTTTGGCTTTGTGCCTGTGATCAATGGTGTCACTGTTTTTTTTAAACACCGGGACAAATTGTTTAGTGATAACAATGTAAAGGATTTAAATAGCAGCTTTTCTAGTTTTGAGTATAAGGTTGATTCATCAAGAATATATTCTTTGGTTAGGGTAGGATATGATAAACAGGACTATGAAAGTATGAATGGTCGTGACGAATTCCGATTTACTACTGAATATACTACTGGCATTGATATAACTGATAATGTACTAGAGTTGATTAGCCCTTACCGTGCTGATGTTTATGGAATTGAATTCTTATCGCAAAAGAGAGGCCAAGATACAACGGATAGTGAAAGTGACAATGATGTGTTTTTTGTTTGTGCCAGTACTACATTACATGATAATGGCGGAGTACAAACATATAAAGAGTATAGGCTTATAAGGAGCGGTTGGGAAATAAGTGGTGTACTTGATCCTGAAACGATGTTTAATACCATGTATTGGCAAGGAGGCATATTGCAAGCAAATGCCGGCTATATTGGTATGTTCACTAAAAAACTATCTTATTCTTCTTCTGACGGTAATAGTGATGTTGTTGTCAATGGTATAGGAATGAAAGATGATTTTAACGTTGAAAGTGGTATTATAACTTGTGGAGATGTTTCATTCACAACTTATAATGAAGATATTCCACCAACAGATGATGAAACGATTAAAATCTTAAAAGATGATCTAGTTTACGAGGGCTACATCAAAGAGGTGAGTAGTACAGTTGAGAGAAACGAGGGAGTGAAGTATGATTTATTTGTCCGTTCAATAACAAAAGCCTAGAAATATGATTATAAGCCCGTTTACCCCACTGTTTTTTTCTCCGTCTACCGATAAATTTGGAGCGAAGAGTAAATATGTGCAATTATTCGCACGTACAGACAGGATTTTTGTTGAATTGATTTTGACAGCCAAAGAGCAGGAGCCTATAGTTTACATTAATAATCTTTTAAGTAATATATCTACACCTGTATCATTAAGCTCATGGAAGATGAATGATGATAAGATTCTTTATTTCTATAACATTTCATTGCTTCCATGTGGATACTATACTGTAACAGTTAATGGGAATACGAGTGAGATTTTTAAAGTTACGGACGATGAATGTGAGTTATCAGAAACCAGCCTTATTCAGTATTCAATGAAAGATAATAAGCAGCGTCTTGATGCTGTCTGGTGGATAGATGGGATGCAATACTTTTTTGATTTTCGCGTTCCTGGTGGTTTCAAAGATAACGGATGGACGTTCGGTGTGGATAATGAGCAGTTCGTGACCTCTGATGAGGATATTGTTGAGCTATTCAGCCACGAATATACAACAGTATTATTCACGCTTGGAAATGGGATGGGATGCCCTGTGTGGTTTGCTGAATTATTGAATCGTGTCTTATGCTGTAATTACGTCTACTTTGATGGTGTTCGATATACCAGAAAGGAAAGTAATGTTCCGGAACTTAACCAGCAAATAGAGGGATTGAAGAGTTTTGTGTTCAATCAAATGTTACAGAAGGTAAGAACGATGAATCCAGTTTTGGAATGGAATAACCAGCTTGCTATGAGGTGTGTACAAAGCGGTGCTTATAGGATAGCAGATGATGAAGGAATGCGTAGTATCAAGTATGGTTCAGAAAGTGAGGTTGCAGAGGTCGGAGCATATATCAATATGACTAAGGCTATTCCTAATACTGGAGTTTCTATTAATAGTGATACTATGGTTACTGTCAACAGTATTCATCACCCAGGTGTTGATGAAAATTCATATTGGGATTTGATTGCAATCAAGACGACTGACATAGATAACAAGTATATTGGTAGAAGAGGTTACGGTAAACTTACAGTTAATGGACTGGATAGACTAAAGAACGATTTGGACAACGGTTCGATAAATTTGCGTGTTGTACTATATAAAGGAGATTCGTATACTAACCTCATTGAAGGGAGTGTAATCAGTAGGGATGGTGTATGTGTCTTGAAAGGTATTAATGGTGGAGATATTGGTGCTCTGAAGGAGTTCCAACTTTATCTTGATAATGTCTATGATTGCGACATAGATAATCTTGGTATGACCATTGAGCTTGTATGGGTATATGAAAATGATTAAAAAAGAGAATTATGACAGAAACAGAAAAACAACAGATTATTAGCCTTGTGTTACAAGCGTTGAAGACAAACAGTCTTACAATAGAGCAACTGACTGATACAACAGAGCTATCCAAAGATATGTACGTTGAAGTTAGTGGCGGTCGGAAAATATCTATTGATTTACTTTCAAGTACCATTGCTAAAATGGTGAATGGTGATTTTGATGCATTAGTGGAGAATGTCAATAAGATTGCAAAAGATTTATCGGATGGAGACGCCGAGTTATTGAAACGTATAACAGGAGTGTCTGATAAATCCAATCCTTTGACTGACCCATTTAAAAGTATTGGCTCTTTTACTACTATTGGTAGCTTTAAAGATAAATTAAAAACAATGTATTCCGGGGATTCTTCTATTGGGAATTATCGGTGTATTTTGTCTGTTGATTCGTCTAAGATTCCTGTAAATATACAAATTGAACGGTTGGAGCTTAATAAGGTTTGTCAATCATTCACTTCGTGTATACAACTGGCTACCATGTCAGACAATGCCGAAGGTGTATATTTAGGTACAGTTTGTACAATCTCACGAATAGGTATTGTTTCCAATGAGAGTGTTACATGGGGCAAATGGACCTCTGTAATAAATGACTTTGAGGAAAGGATAGGAAAAGCGAACGGTATCGCTCCTTTGAACGAAGAAAGTAAAGTTCCTTCTGAATGTCTGCCTGAACCGTTGTCTCTTGGGGAAGGTGAAGAAGAAGCTTTCCCCGGCAACCGTGGAAAGTCTTTGGAAGATACAATGAAAAATATCCCTTCCGATATAATCAAACCGGGTTCTTTCTCCGTCCTGTCTGACGCTTCCTATCTCAATGTGTATTTTAAGAAAGTGTCCAAAACAACCGGTAAAGAAACGGATGACAGCTTCCGTCTGCCTTCTGCTACCCTTGAACAAGCCGGCCTTTTGTCCGCCGAGGATAAGCAAGCCCTTGAGGATATGAAGAGCGGCACGCCCGCTGACGATGTAACACACCCCATCGTCATTGTTGATGAGATCCGCCCATTGAAAGACGGCTACTATACCCTTGAAACCGCTATTGCCGCCATTGTCTCCTATCAACAGGAATCTGGCGTCAAATATGAGCGAACGGGTCTCATCATTACTTACAAAACAGGCGAGTATGAAATGGAAACCCGGCAGTTCCAGGGTGCTGTGTCCGATTTTGCGACCCCTTCTCTTTGGAAACCCTTCAGGAATGGTGGTGGCGGTTCCGTTTTTGAAACTTCCGATGAACCGGCGGAAGGGGGAAAGGACGCCTTTTCAACTGGTGGCGCCTATGCCTATGTTCCGGCCAACCTCGACGTAAACGTGGAAACAGAAGGCATTGTAAAACTTCAGATGAAGAACGCTGCCGGTGAAACCCTTGGCGATGAAGTGCAGTTCGCTATCGGCACGGGTGGCGGCGGTCAAACTGGTGGTACCATTGTTGCCATTGCTTTCCAGTCGACACCTGTCTATGGCTCTTACGGCTCCACGCTACGAACCTTTGCCGCCATTCGTTCCGTGACCTCGAACGGTGTCGAATCCTCTGACAACCTGATTGAGAAACTGGAACTCGTAGACCGTGAAAGCGGGCTTACCGTCTGGACTGAAACCGTCAACAAAGCGTCTTCCGGTGACATGAAGGACTTCTCCTTTGAACTGGACTTCACCACATACTTTACGGCTGCTGGTACTCGGAAATTCAAGCTGATAGCCACTGACGAAAGCGGCAACACCGGTTCCAAGAATGTCAATGTAACAGCTGTTGATATTACCTGTACCTGTGTGCAGGTGCTCAACTATACCCCTGAAACTCTGCTTACTCCGACAACTGAAAGTTTCAGCCTTCCACTCTATAAGTTCGGAAACAACACCTCTGATAAAGGTATCAGTGCCCAGGTTGACATCAAGATTAATGGTGAATGGCAATCCCTGTCTACCACCGTTGTAAATGACAACTACTCGCACTCCGTTGTAATCCGCCCTGCTTCCCTCGGCCTAGAACACGGTACCTATCCCTTGCGCATTCAAGGAACGGATGTCGCATCCGGAGTGAAAGGAAATGTCATCTACACGGCTGTCATGGTAATTGACCCGAATAGTTCCACACCTCTTGTCGCCTTGAGATACGATGATAAAAACGGTGGAGTAGTCCGACTGTACGAAACCGTAGAACTTGATGTTGCCTGTTATGACCCGTTGGAAATGACTTCACCCGTCAGCGTGAAAGCCAATAACGTGCAGGTAACACAAATTGCTGCCAGTCGTAACAAAACCTATCAGGTCAAACAACAACTGCAGGGCTACAAGGCTGACGGCATCGATACGGTCAACTATACTGCCGTATGCAAGGACGTGACTAGCGAACCTGTCCGGGTGACAGTTAGCGGTTCCGCCATTGACGCCGCCATAAAAGAAGGCGCCATCTATAACTTTGACTTCTCATCCCGTACCAATCAGGAAACTGACCATAGCATTGTCAGCGGTAATTATGAAATGAAAGTGGACGGTGCCAACTGGACTACCAACGGTTTTGGCACATTCTTGGGTGAGAACTGCCTTCGCGTAGCCGAGAATGTGGGCGTGTCATTAAACCATGCCCCGTTTGCCGGCTCGTCCATCGAATCCAACGGTGCCGCCATCCAGTTCGCTTTCGCTTCCAAGAATGTGACCGATGATGACGCTCTGCTCCTTAGCTGCTATGACGAAACGTCCGGTGCCGGCTTCTATGTCACCGGGCGTGTGGTCGGCATCTTCTGTAACAATGGTGTCTCCCATCGTGAAGAACGCGCCTACCGGCAGGGTGAAAAGATAACCGTAGCCGTGGTTGTTGAACCTGCAAGCAACTACGTCGAACGTGACGGCACACGGTATTCCATGATGAAACTCTTCCTCAACGGTGAGGAAGTCGCCTGTCTTGGTTATGTTCCGGGCGGCGGCTCCCTGATTCAGACCAAGTATATAACGATGGACGGCAGGCTGGGTGATTTGTACCTTTATTACATGATGGCCTGGAACTCCTATATGGAATGGGCACAGGCGTTCAAGAACTACCTTGTCCGTCTGACCGATACAGAGGTAATGGTGAAGGAATACGCCTTTGAGGACGTCCTTAAAAGCCAGACAGCCGAGGGTAGTACCCAAAGCCGCCCGTCGGCTGCCGAAATCTATTCACGCGGTATGCCTTACATTGTCGAATGCCCCTATGAAGGCTCCGATATAGAAGCACTGGACGGCACCACTTCCACCAGTACGAAGATATACATCACGCTCTATTACTTTGACCCCGAACGCCCGTGGCGTAACTTCAAGGCCGTGAGCGTCCAAACCCGCAACCAGGGAACCACCTCTGCCAAACGCCCGGTAAAGAATAAACGCTACTACCTCGCCAAGAGCAAAGGCAAAAACAAGGACACTCGAATCATACTACTTAATCCGGACGATACGACGGAGGAAGGACGCCGTGCAATAGCCTTGGCTGCCATCAACAAAGTACAGGTCGGTGATAATACAATCCCGGTCGATGTCATTACCGTAAAAGTCGATTACTCCGATTCCGGCAATGCGAACGACTGCGGCGCCTGTGAAATGATGAACGTTACATACCGTGCCTTGGGTGGTAACTATATGACACCTGTCCAACGTGCATTTGACGGAACATTTGACAGCGGTGACTTGCATATCGAAGACTTGCAGATGAACCACTCTACCGCCAATCACCCGGTAGCCACCTATCGGTGTAAGGATGACAGCCTGCAAAACGTCTATTTCCATGCCAAAGGCAACTGGAAAGAAGACAAAGGGGAACAGTTCGCCCTCGGCTTCAAAGATACCCCCGGCTATAACAAAGGTTGCCTGAATTATGGTGACTTCATAGAGTTCTTCGGTACTCCTGACGAAACTTTAGACGCAATTGAGATACGCTTCAAACAGACTGACGGACTCGATACGGACAGCGTGTACCTGCTTTCCCTGTATTGCGGTAGTTCGTACCGGATAATGAGGTATCAGGACAGCTCATGGAAAAAGCAGTCCGGTTCCATGAAGTATGAAAACGGCAAATGGAATGTCACCGGTGACGTCCTGAATCCGGTTGAAGGTTTCGAACTTCTTAACTACCAAGGTATGGACTGGTTTCAGGGCGTCGGTTCTGTTCAGGATATGATGGCCATGAAAACGGACAAGTCCTCATGGGTTCAAAAACTCGTGGATAACGGAACTATCTCTGCTGATACCTTCCCGGCATGGACTTACTACTTTGAATCGCTTGTCGATGATGACCAGCTCGCCATTGATTACGCTTTGGGTAAGAAAGTGCCCTATAACCTCTACCGATGGTTGCGCTTCTGTGATTCCTGCGATTACTCCAAAGGCGGGAACTGGCAAAGAACATGGAAGGAAAACCTGTATAAATACGCCTGCCCAGAAAGTGTCTTGAGTTATGACATCTTCACCGACTACCTTGCCGCCACTGACCAACGCGCCAAGAATATGCAGCCGATGTGGTTCTTGGAAGAGTATGCTTCCGTAACAGACGGTGTGTACAGCTCCGAGGATGCCATGCGCATGTACCTGAATAAAATCTATGACTGCGATACGCTCAATAGCAAGGACAACGACGGTGGTTGCACGGTTGATGCCGAGGTGGACCCCAACCGGACGAGCGATGAAACATTCACTAACCCTTATGCTGGCTACGGCTCCGTTCTGTTTAATAACATCTATCTCCAGCAAGTAGTGTGGACTGACTCATCCGGTACGGAACTCTCCCTGCGTACCGTTGCCGCCGCCATGCGTAACGTTCAGGCGACCATTGACGGCGTCACCCTGCACCCGTTCTCACCCGAAGGAGCTACGCATTTCTTCATTGACAAACGGCTCAAAAAATGGCAGAAACTGGTTAGTTCTTACGACGGTGAACGGAAATACATCTCCTATACCGCCACCTCTGATGCTATTTACTTCTATGCCCTGCAAGGTCTTGGACTTACCGCCCTTCCGTCTTTCATCGAAAGACGTTGGCGTATTCGTGACGGCTATTTCCAAACTGGTGATTTCTTCAGCGGTGTAATTTCCGGGCGCGTATCTTCCAAATCAAACGCCACCATCCGGATTGTCGCTGCTAAAAACGGTTACTTCGGTGTCGGCAATGACGCTAGCGGCAACCTTTCCGAAAGCTGCTTCCTTGAAGCGGGCGAAGAATATGTATTCACCAACTTCTCACATGAGGAAGGCGCCTTGCTGTATATCTATCAGGCTGACCGCATGAAGCTGCTCGACCTGTCTGAAATCTCCCTGTCAAGTACGGTGAGCTTCTCCGCCATGCAACTTGTGGAAACCCTTATCTTGGGCTCTGACACCCATACAGAACAATCCATCGGTTCTTACGCACCGCTTACCTCGCTGAACTGCGGCGAAATGCCCTTCCTCGTATCACTCGATATCCGGAACACACAAATCACTACGCTCGTTACCGACAAATGCCCACGTATCGCCCATATCAATGCGTCCGGTAGCAAACTGGAGAACATCACTCTTGCAGAGACTTCTCCGATTAATGACATCTCTCTTCCACCAACAATGACAAGCCTCCGTTTTGTCGGTCTTCCTGAACTGACCTATACCGGTCTTTCCGCCCCGTCCGGCCTGCAAATAGAATCCATGCCGAACGTCCAACGCCTGCGTCTTGAAACGTCGCCTCAACTTGACGCCATTCAGATGCTCCGTGACGTCCTCGCTTCACAAGCGGCATCCCGTAAACTTTCCATGCTCCGTATCTCGAACATGACCCTGAAGGCTGACGGCTCCGAGCTTCTTGCCATTCTCGAATATGGAGTTGCCGGAATGGATGAGGACGGCAACAGACAGGATAAACCGGTAGTCAACGGCACGTATGAACTGACAGTTATCCGTGAAACGGATGAAATCGAATCCCTTGAATCCGGTATTGACGGCCTTGTCATCCTTACCGTCATAGATGCCTACATCGACCTGATCAACTGGTTCAATAATGAGTCTTATGGCGGAGAACCGTACTACGATAACGTAACGCTGGACAACATCAATGAAGTCCTTGAATATTATAACGGCGAAACCTACGAAGAATATCTCGAACGCTTCGCTGAAGACAATATGGATATTAATGATTTAATCAACAAGTAACTATGACGAATGAACAAAGCGCAACGCTGCTTCGCTTGAATAAACAGGCACAAGTGGCAGCACTGAACGCCGTGGGCTTCTCGGATGTCACCGAGAATTCCCGCGCATCTGAATTTGGACAACGTATCAAGTGGGCCGCCGGTCTGCTTGATCTGCATCTTGCCTGTAATCGTATTTCGGATAACTCCAAGGCATACTTTACTGCTGCCGAATGGAACTCCCTTACGCTCGCTAATAAGCAACTGTATATCAAACGCGGGCTTCGTATCCGTGCCCATGGACACTCCTTCGTAATCGCCGCCCAGGAGTGCTATAATGCCGATATGACTACTACCTTCTATTGGGGCGGTCAGGGTAAAGCCATAGACGGCCTGAACCAAAAAGGACTGGGTGCCATGTACGGCTGCTTCACGGGTGAGGAAGATACCGACCTGATTATCACCGGCCTGAAAGACCAAAACAATAGCGGTGTAATCGGTGCGCCGGCTGCCGAAGCCGCCCGTGCATACCGTGCCTACACTTTGGAAAGTGACGGTATCGAGGATGAATCCAACTGGTTCCTTCCTTCATCCGGCCAAATGCTTCTGATGTACCGCTACCGCGATAAAATCAATGAGATGATGCGTACCTTTTGGAGTAGTGACAGTATGCTGATGACTGATAAATACTACTGGTCATCAACAATTTGGGATACTAACTCCGCCTGGGCGTTCGAACTGAATACCGGGCGTATTACGAATCAAAACAAAAATTCAGCCCTTCTTCATGTGAGAGCTGTTGCTTCCGAATAGTATTAACTTAATATTATACAATAAAATGGATAAAAATATCGCCAGCGCCATGCTTCTGCGCCTGAATAAACAAGACCAAATAGAAACTTTAAAGTCAATAGGTTTTACAACTGTAAATGAAAACACCCCCGCAAGCGACATCGCCAAATATATGCAATGGGCAGGTACGCTTCTTGACCTTTCTTTGGCTACTCTCCGAATTGAAGACGGTGAACAAGTCTTTTTCACGGCTTCCGAATGGAACTCCATGAGCGCGAATAACCGCTCCAAGTATATCCGTATCGGCATCCGACTTCGTGCCGAATGCCACCAGTTCATTATCGCCAAAAGTGACTGCGTTGACGCAGGCGGCAACAAAACGTTCAAATGGGGTGGCTACGGAGCCGACCTACGCGGCCTGAAAAACTACGGTAGTGGTAACCAAGGACTCTATGATACCTTCGACGGCAAGGAAAATACCGATGTTATAATAGAAACCCTTGCAGGCGTCAAGGACACCCAGGGAACTGTCGGCGCCCCTGCCGCCGAAGCTGCCAGAGCCTATAAAGCCTGTACGCTTGAATCTGACGGAATTGAAGATACAACCGTGTGGAACCTGCCCGCACTGGGTGAACTTATGCTTATGGCCAAGTATAAAACCGAAATCAATGAGCTCATAACTTCTATGTTTGGTAATCAAAATATATTTACAAATGACTGGTATTGGTCTAGTACCGAATATGACGCTTCCAGCAGTTGGTACGTGAGCTTCAGCGGCGGCATCGTCAGCACGAACGGCCGCCAGGGCGCGTACCGGGTTCGTCCCCTCGCCGCAATAAACGCTTTATCCCTTTAATTCTTTATCCCTTAGAGGGTTAGCTAACTAAAAAGCCCCGGTAGGGGCTTTTTAGTTTCACTTTTTTGAGCTAAAATTGTGTTAATTGCTTTACAGTTATTAACTTTGTGTCCTCTAATACGTACATTAAAATATTAAAAAATTAACATGGCACTTACACAAGACCTTCCTATATCAAATTCGATGTATAAGCTTCTGAACCTTATCATTGATGCCCGGCAACAATTCCCCAAGGCGTTCCGGTATGAATTTGGTACGGAGTTGATGATGCTTGCCGTCCATTGTTGCGAATATATCCGTTATGCAAATACAGATATGAACCTTGAGCACCGTGCAGATTATCTGATGAAGTTTTTGTGTGAGTTTGATGCATTGAAATTACTGCTAAGAGTGTGTGAAGAACGACATTTGACCAGCCTGACTCAAACTGCCGAAATCTGTCTGCTTGCAGAGAGCATCGGTAAGCAAAGTACCGGTTGGTACAAAAAAACGGTTGCAGATCTCCAACGGCAAAAAGCTAACGGATCGCAACAAGTCGCAAAGCCGGAGTCATAATCGCCAAGGGGATTATGAGTGAGCAATTAGAATTATTTATTGGGCATCCCCCCGGTGATGAGCCGGGAAAGACTAAGATAGCGGATGCAACGGCTTCCAGCAGTTGGAACGTGAACTTCAACAACGGCAACGTCAACACGAACAACCGCCAGAACGCGAACCGGGTTCGTCCCCTCGCCGCAACAGGTAATATAATCTATGACATACTTCTTAGCAGTATTTTCGAAGCATCCGAAGATTGTGCCAGGCAGAAAAGAACGAGTACGGATTGTGTTGAGTTTTATAATGATTATCAGTCTGCATTGGTGCGGCTATGGTATTCTATTATTTACGGTGAATATGTACCGGACTTTTCAAAAGTATTCATACGGACTTACCCGGTATATCGGGAGGTTTTTGCCGCCGCTTTCATTGATCGTGTTGTCCATCACTGGATCGCTCTTCGTATCGAGCCGATTTTAGAGGAACGTTTTCGGGAACAAGGGAACGTCTCGAAGAACTGCCGGAAAGGTGAGGGATGTCTGTCTGCCGTGCACTATCTGAATAACATGATAGTCGAGGTCAGTGAGAATTATACTGCCGATGCGTACATTTTCAAAGATGACCTGTTCAGTTTCTTCATGTCTATCTCGAAATCGTTGGTATGGGAAATGCTGAACATATTCGTAAGGGACAATTATAAAGGCGATGATATTGAATGTCTGCTTTACCTTCTAGCCGTTACTATCTTTCATTGTCCACAAAATAAGTGTATCAGACGCTCTCCCGTCTCCATGTGGGACAAACTTCCCAGTAATAAAAGTCTGTTTCATAATGACCCTGACAGGGGAGTGGCTATCGGGAACCTGCCGTCGCAACTCATAGCCAACTTTCTGGCGTCTGTATATGATTATTTCGTGATGGAAATACTGGGATTCATATATTATGTACGCTTTGTTGATGACTTTTGTATCGTAGTGAAATCACCGGAAGAAATATTGTCCAAAGTCCATCTTCTTGATGGTTTCCTGAAAGAACAACTCCTTTTACGGTTGCATCCACGCAAACTGTATCTTCAGCATTATAAAAAAGGAGTCTTGTTTGTAGGGGCGTTCATTTTGCCTGGTAGAATTTATGTATCTAACAGGGTGGTTGGTAACACATATAACGCTGTCAGGAAATTTAATAGAATAGCTGAAAATGGATTTGCAGAAGCGTATGTTGAGAAGTTTGTGAGTACGATGAACTCTTATTATGGCCTGATGAAACACTTTGCAACGTACAATATCCGCCGTAAAATTGCAGCGATGTTGCTTCCTGAATGGTGGGAATATGTTTATATCGAAGGACATTTTGAAAAGTTTGTATTGAAGAATAAATATAACCATAGAAAACAACTAATTAAACATATCAAAAAACATGGATCAAAAAAATATCTTACCGCGTGGGATTGCTAAGCCTATCGAGCAACAGCCGGACGGAACTTGGATTGTACGTCATCACTTCCGGGTGGTTGGTACCAGTGAGAATGGTGAAGAACTGGTAACTTTTGCTAGTTCGGAATATCCCGAGAAACCTACCTTGCAACAGATTCAAAGAAGTATTGACCGTTATCGGGTGTGTCTAACAATGTATGGAGATACAATTTCAGACGAAATAGAAAAGGTTGATCTTTCCGTGTATATGTTTACGGATTAATAGTTCAATCTGTTGGTTGTTTAGGGGTGCTTATCAAGCATCCCTTTTTTATTTATGGAAAAAGTGAAAATTATAATGTATTGTTTTATAGATATTTATCATAGAATTGATTTCCGAGATTTTCCATTTTTGTAAAACTCGTTATTATACTCAATACATTTGTTCCATACAGAATATTTTATTAATAATTAAACGCTATGAGTATGGGTATAAAAGTATTGTATGATTGGCTTTTGCAATCTAACCGACCGGCACACGTCAAAGCCGGGATGTTCGTCTTTGTTGTAATGCTTGTTTTCTGTTTCCTTCTATTAGGCATTGATTTCTGTAAATCTGCTATTGTTTCTTTAACGACAACCGCCATTGCCGCAATAGTGGTTGAGTACATTCAGAAAAAGTGCGGGTTCATCTTTGATTGGCTTGACGCATTAGCTACTGTTTTGCTTCCTGGGCTGATTACTGTGTTTTCAATATTGGTAGTAACTTTATGATTAATATTATGAGATGGTTATATGAGTTATTTAATGTAGACCAGATACGAATTATTTTCGTTTCGATGTTCAGTTCTCTTCTTGCTTATTTAACACCGACTAAAGGTTTTCTTATAGCATTAGTTGTAATGTTTGGATTTAATATTTGGTGCGGAATGAGGGCTGATGGTGTTTCAATTATACGTTGTAAAAACTTTAAGTGGGATAAGTTTAAAAATGCCTTGGTCGAACTTCTCCTCTATCTTATAATCATTGAAGTAGTCTTCTCCTTTATGAGCTTGATAGGAGATGGTGAGAACTCATTGTTAGTTATTAAGACTATTACGTATGTATTTTCTTATGTATATCTTCAGAACGCATTTAAGAATCTGATTATTGCTTATCCTAGAAACAAAGGGTTTCGTATAATTTACCATGTAATACGTTTTGAATTTAAGCGGGCTACGCCTACACATGTACAAGGAATTATTGATAGAATCGAAAACGAACTAGATAAAGAGGAAAGATATGAAAATATTGATTGATAACGGTCACGGTAGTAATACTCCGGGTAAGTGTTCTCCAGATGGCAGGTTAAGGGAATACTCCTATACCCGTGAAATTGCTGGGCGTGTAGTATTTGAATTGCGTAAATTAGGTATTGATGCGGAACTGGTCGTGAAAGAGGAAATAGATGTTCCTTTGTCAGAACGTTGTAGGCGAGTGAATGAATATAAAACTTCTGAAGCAATTCTTATTTCTATCCATTGCAATGCAGCCGGTAATGGTTCAAATTGGATGCAAGCACGTGGTTGGGAAGCATGGACCAGTGTGGGACAGACAAAAGCCGATAAGCTGGCTGACTGTCTGTATGCTACTGCTGAAGAATGTTTGTTTGGAATGAAAATACGGAAGGATATGGCAGACGGTGATCCAGATAAGGAGAGTAGTTTTTATATCTTGAAACATACGAAGTGTCCGGCTGTTCTGACGGAGAATCTGTTTCAGGATAACAAAGAAGATGTGGATTTCCTGCTGTCAGAGGAGGGGAAACGGACTATTGTTTCTCTTCATGTGAAAGGCATTTGTAAATATCTAGGCATATGAAGTCTCTTCCGTGGATATTAGTCTGTCTATTGTTTGGCGTGATCGTGTGGATGCGTTGTCATCCGCACGATCCGTCAACTGTGTACATTAAGGGAGATACTGTACATATTCGGGACACAGTAAGAGCCACAATACCTCAACCGGTAAAAGAAACTCCGAAACGTATCGATACGGTATATTTACCTATCTTGATAGATACTACGACTGACAGAACCGTAGAAAGTGATTCAATTTCGGTACTTATACCGATAACAAGCAAAGAATATGAGACCGATGATTACCGGGCCATAGTCAGTGGATATAAGCCCAGTCTTGATTTCATGGAGGTGTACAGGGACAAGGAAATTATTACCCTTTCACCTTTACAGAAAAAGAAGCATTGGGGATTAGGCTTGCAAACTGGATATGGTTATCCGAGCGGCTGGTATTTCGGGATTGGAATCAGTTGTAACTTGTTTATATGGTAAAGTTTGTATTAGTATATATATTTAGACTGCTTTTATGTTGATTTATGAAATGAGAAGTGTAAATGCATTTTTTATTTTCCTTTTCTGATATTTATTACTATTTTTGCTGCTCATTAGCAGTAAATAAAGATTAAAAATATGGGCCATATATTTGGTGAGCTTTAAAAAAATAAATTTCAGTAAATAGAATTTATGGAGTATTGGCATGGCCCGTCAAGAAACATAAGTTCTGTTTTTATTGATTAATATGAAAAACAATAATAGGCATAGGCGGACCATTGTTCAATCTCGTCTGTGGTATCTGCGTCGTGAAAGGAGAAGGAAAAGGGCAAAAGATAAAGCTAAAGCTATTAGAATACAAAGAAATAAAAGAAAGAAAGTTAAATATAGAAGGGAAAGAAGTAATATAACTTATTATTCTAATCAAAGTAGAACATTAGTTGCTCCTGCTCGTTTTTCTTTATTAGAATACCCGGAAGATGTTATTCGTTTTATCAATAAGATAGAGATTTTACTTTCAGAAAATACAAAGGTGAAAAGTATAATGTTCGAACTACACGATATTACGAATATCGATATTGGGGCTATATGTTTATTATTATCAAAGTTAAATGAATTATCCAGAAAACGAATACAAAACTGGGGGACTTTGCCTAAAGACCCTAAATGTCGAAATTTTATTAAAGAATCTGGGTTCTTGGATCGTATGAGAGATATGTCAAGTGGCAATCCGTTTTCACGAAAAAATAAAAACTTAATATTGAATAGAGGGTTTGATAAAACAGACAATGCTGCTACTGCTAAAGAAATTCGTAAGGCTGTGGAGCATATAACTGGAGAACAAGGATATTTCAAACCGATATATAGCATTGCGCAAGAAATATGTGCAAATTCAGTAGAACATGCGAATGAGAACACCTATAAAAAGAACTGGCTGTTTTCAACAAGTTATTTAGATGGTGAGGTTGTATTTACGATGACGGATATTGGTGATGGTATACTAAAAACTTTAAAACGAAAATTTGTAAAACAAATTCAAGATGAACTTTTTAAAGATTCTATTGATGTTTTGGTTAATGCTTTTGAAAAACAATATGAATCTAGGACTCAAGACCCTAATAGAAACAAAGGCCTTCCAAAGATTTATAAAGTATCATCAGAAAAATACATTAAAAATTTGATTGTAGTTACAAATAATGTACTTTTGAACTTTGATGAACCAGAGAAATCAAAAATACTAAAAAACACATTTAAAGGAACATTTTATTATTGGATTTTAAATAAAGAATGTATTGAAAAATGGGAAAAGAGATTCGAAAAATAGCAGTGATTAATTATTCGCTGGACCCAGGTCCGCGGTATGTACGCCAAGGTGAAGACTCGGGTGAAGATTATTATCATAAAGTTCTTAATCATGAATTTTATGAAGCGTTAATTAGTGGTCAAGTGCTTGAGGTTTCATTAGATGGGACGAGTGGATATGCTTCATCTTTTTTAGACGAAGCGTTTGGAAATCTTGTTTATGATTTTTCTTTGGATAAAGTTAAATCTTCTATTTCTATTGTATCAGAAGAGGAGCCAGAATGGAAAGATATGATAGAAAATGAAAGTTTTAATGAATGGGAGAAACGTAGAAAAGATCAGAGAGAACCGGAAAAAACAATAGACCATCCTAGCTGGTTTAGATATAATGGGTCAGAATATTTGCAAAGAATATGGATACAGAAATCGAAATAATAGGATTTTCATTATGTAAATCTGATTGGATTTCTGTTTGTAATCTAATTGTAACAAGTTTTATTGGTATATGGTTAGCATTAATTGTACAGAAGAATTTCACTATTAATAGAGCGATAAAGGATTATTATATTCAAGAAGTAAAAGATGTTAGAAAATTATATGTAGATTTTCTAAACAATGTGTACAAAGGGAAAATTTCCGCGAAGAATATAAAAGAATGGTTTAAGATCGTATCTAATAGGATAAATTGTGTTGAGCGAAGTTTAAACGATTCATTTTATATTAAAGATAGCAATATTGGTAGAATACATTCAGAAATACAGAATTTTATAACTGGTACAGATGATTTTAACAATGGCTACCGAAATGATAAATTAATTTTTAGAGAAACAACCAAGAATGATATTTTAGTGTACCATACTAAATTATTAGAATGTTTCACAGATGTTGTCGTAAAAATTAATAGAGCTAAGAAACATGGAGTGTTTTGGCAAATAAAGCGGTGGTTTAAAAAATAATAAGTTATCATTTTCTAATCCAAAGTTTGTTTAATAACAGAAGAGGTAGCATATTAAGCTACCTCTTTGTTTTATAATCCTTCAAGTCAACAACACACGAATCAACAAACTCTTAAGAAGGGTTACATAAGATAGTACTAAATATATAAGTGAAAAGTTCGATCGTGGATATAAAAAAAGTGAGGGGAACCACCCCCTCACCAAAGTCAAACCAAAATAATCCGAATTATGTCCGTATTATCTTGATGTTGCAAAGATACTACTATTTTTTGATAAAGCAATAAAAATCCCTGCATCGGCTCAAATGCAGGGATGGTGTCAAATAAGAGCTTAACTGATCTTTAATGATGTCTGATGAATCATTTCGCTAACATCGTTCAAAGCGTTCAGGAACGTTTTGAGTTCATTGTCAGTAAAGCGAGCCTTTTTCCCGTTGACTATATTTCCGTTAATACGCTGATATAGCCAGTTTCTACTTTTACCAAAATATTTCTTTGCAATATAACTGAATGAGATTGCTTCGGGCAATTCTCCAAGTTTATCACGTAATATGGCTTCTTCCACTCTTTCTATATAATCATTGCAGGCATTTACCGTTGCTTTTAGCCCAGCTTCAGATGCTTTTTTGTAGGCTTCCTTTTGGGCTTCCGGTAGTTTATTATATTTATCCTGCATTTCCTTTTTGAAAGCTTCTTTTTCTTCTGTGGTTTTTAGTTCTTTGAATCTTTCAAAGTCAGCCTGCATTTCTTTTGTTGGCAGGCAATCATTCCAATCTATCATAGCTTTTAATGTTTGTCCCTCCCCGAAGGGAGGGATGTTAATTACAACTTTTTTAATTTCTCTTGGATTTCGTTCATCCGATCGAGTATGTCATTTATAAGCGCTTCCCGTTCTTTGGCATTTTCAGGAACCCCATAGGCCTCGTGAAATGAAGCGAGAAGTTTTAAATTCTCATACTCTTGTTCTAATTCTTTTTTTTCTTCATCTTTCATCAGTTAAACATTAAAATTAAGAACTCTTATTTGACACTACAAAGATAATAAGCATTTGGTTATTATGCAAATTCTTAGTGATTTATTTTATATGTGATTATTCATTTTTCAAGTTGTCAAGTATTTCCCTGATTGCTTTATCAGCGTGTTTTCTCATTATTGTGACATAGTTGAAGATTGGTCTATCTTCTTTCATTGATTGCCCGATACAGTATTCCAGTGTACTAAGAGGAATTCCCAGGTCATATCCATGTTGGACGAAAGATTTGCGGGCTGAATATAGGGTGAATTTATGCCTGATTCCTGCCACCTTGCCTAATTGACTGATTTTCCTGGCCAGCAGGTTATAGCAGGAGGTATAGTTCTTGTATTTCCCGAATATGATTTTCCCTGTATTCTTTTTCATATACTTTTTTATAATGGGCTTTGCTTCTTCGGGAATGGAAAAGGAAATCAGGGAGTCCCCCTCTTTGGTGTTTTTGGTCTTTTTTCGGATGTAGTTTATTTCATCCGTCCGGAAATCGTATGCTAGTATGTCTACTAGGTTCATGCCGGCAAGATAATAAGTAAGCATGAAAATGTCCCGTGTGACGTTGAGATTGTAATGCTCTAATTTGGCGTCCCTGATTGTCTTGAGTTCTTCGACGGTGATTTGCGTTTCCCTCTTTTGGACTGATGGAATCTTGGCTGTAATGAAGGGGGCGATATCGTAGGTGACGTATCTCATCTTTATGGCATAGTTAATGATAACCTTTAGCAGGGTTATGTAGATGTTGATTGTGGTGCTTGACAGCTTTGTCTTTTTGAGCCATGATATGTACTGGTTCATTCTGATAGGGGTAATATGTTCCATGAGAGAACCGTTCCCGATGAATTGCATAAACTTGTTTGTGGCCAGCCGATAGAGTTTGTATGTCTTGGTACGTTCTTCTTCATCTATTTGGGACAGATATTCATCCACGATATCCTCGAACTTACGATGCTTTTCTCCGTTTAACGGGTTAGTTATCATTTTGACTAATTGCGTGCACGTGAGCGAATCAGGGTAGTCCAGTTCCATGTATCGCTTGAAATAAAGGTTGTATAGCTGTTGTAATTTTGTATTGAGAAAATCCTTGTCTGGACGGTGTACTATTTTACCGTTCTTAAACTCGTTTTCCCTTACCACTATATCCGTGGTGATGAATCTCGTTTCAGAGTTGTGTGCGACTCGAATTCTTATTTTGTGTGTCCCGTCTGATAACCTTTTTGCGGGAACTATTACCAATGTTAATGTAGCCATAATTTGTGTTTTTAGGGTAAAAATGGCGTTTTCGACCATTATTTTTTTAACATCCTATTGTAATTTACTTATAATCAGATTCTAATCGGGGAATTTTCCGACCATAATCCGACCATTTTATAGCGTCAAAAGTGACGTTTTTGCTCTCTATTATAGACTACTAATTGATAGGAAAAATAGTTCGATTGTGCTTTTAATATGCTGTATATCAATAAAATAAAAATCGGAAGCTCATGCTCGCTCGCAGGCTTCCGATCAACACAAAAACTAAACTAGACTTAACTAAACTATTCTATTCTTGGAATTTCACAATCCCTTTCTGTTCGTTGCAAAGGTAGATATAAAACGGGTTTTGGCAAACTATAATCGACAAAATTCACTTTTTTACCGATAAATTCATGAATAATTAGCTCCTTTCGTCAAGAAAAGTCTGAAAAACTTGCTTGTAACTATCGCTGATAGGAATATATGTCTTGTCAAAAACAATACGCCCGCGATCGATCACACGTATCTTATCTTTTTGTACGATGAATGAGCGGTGCACGCGTATGAAACGGCTGGAAGGTAAAAGTTCCTCCATTGCTTTCATACTCATCAGTGATAGAATAGGTTTGGAAGCATCTTCCGTATATATTTTAATATAATCTTTCAGTCCTTCGATATACATGATTTTCTTCAAGTCCACTTGCACCAGTTTGTAGTCACTTTTCACAAAAATACTGTCTATCTCTTCCGGTTTCTGTACAAGTTCGAACCATTGAAGGGCCTTGTTGGCAGCTTGCAGGAAATCGACGTAGGAGATTGGTTTCAGCAGGTAATCGAGTGCATTGACACGATAACCGTCGATGGCATACTGTCCGAAAGCGGTAGTAAACACAATGCGGGTGTGCGGATCTACCATCTTCGAAAACTCCAAACCATTAAGCTCCGGCATCTGGATGTCCAGAAACAGGAGATCGACCTCTTCGCCAGGCAATTCTTTCATTGCCTGAACCGCACTGGAATACTTTCCTACGAGTTGCAGGAACGGGGTTTTATTCACGTAACTCTCTAACAAGCTAAGAGCTAACGGCTCATCGTCAACAATTGCACAACGTAACATCATACTATTTTATATCTAAAGTTTTTATATTCAATGTTTTGAAATCTACTCTCTGATCTTGATACTTAATTTCGATTCATATACTTTTTCATCTTTTGAGATACCTTTCGACCAGGTATAAGCCCCGGGATAAAGAATCTCCAACCGGCGGCTGACTTGCTCCAGTCCCACACCCGAGCCACTTTTATCCTCCACTGTCTTTGGATGATTACTGTTGCGAATTTCGCAAATCACTTCCTTATCATTCTCCGAAAGATGAATACTGATGAAACTCGATTCAGTAGGGGAGATGCCATGCTTGAAAGCATTCTCTATCAATGAGATAAAGATAAGCGGAGCAATAAGCGTCTGACTGTCAGGCTGAATATCAAATTTAGTAATCATCTGTACATTGGCCGACAGGCGGATGCGCATCAGTTCAATGTAATTTCGGATAAAATCAACCTCTTTACAGAGAGGAACGTACGTTTGTTGGTTATCATATAACACATAACGAAGCAGTTTGCTCAACTCCTGAACTGCTTGTTGCGCTTTGTCCGAATCAAATGCAATCAGTGCATAGATATTATTCAGGGTATTCAGCAGAAAGTGAGGGTTCAGTTGGTTTCGCAGATTTTTCAGTTCCGCTTCCGCACGGTTTCGTTCCGCCTCTTTGCGGGCAGCTTCATTTTGCGTCCATCGCGCGCTCATACGGATAGCGGCACTTAGGCCGATAGTAAATACGAGGCTCAACATATCTCTAAGGAAGAATAGCCATCCCGGAGGCATACCCGGTCTTTTGGCTTTGGGTGCAAATGACGGATCGAATGTCAGGCTTTGCCAGAGATGTAACAAAATGCCGATGACACATAAAAAGATAATGTTGTAGACGATATATCTTTTGGCCTGACTCTGAAACAGATAACGGGGAACAAGAATGAAATAATTCACGTAGAACGCAATCATAAAAGAGAGTGGTACAGCAAGATGGCGTATATAGGCCATCCAGTTAATGTTCCCGTTTCCACGTTCAACGAAGAAGAACGGGAAACCGAACATAATCCCCCAGCTGATAATGTGTATCAGTATCTCCAGGGGACGACGTGCGGATGTAAAGGTTTGTTTCATAAAGACAAAGATAATTTTTTTAATTGACAACCGACGGTTGTCAATCAATTATTCGTATCTGATGGCTTCTATCGGGTCTAAATCAGCTGCTTTCTTAGCCGGATACCATCCGAAGAAGACGCCCGTAACGGTACATACTGCGAAGGAAAGGAATACACTCCACGGCTGGATATAGATAGGCCAATGCGCTACGCTCTTGACAATCCAGCTAGCCCCGCAACCGATAATCACTCCGATGATACCTCCCGTGATACTAATCATGATGGCCTCGATAAGGAATTGGCTTAGAATATCGACTCCACGTGCACCGACAGACATACGCAGACCGATTTCACGGGTACGTTCCGTAACGGATACATACATGATATTCATAATTCCGATACCACCTACTACCAATGAAATACCTGCGATACAAGCCAGCAGGGTTGTCATCAAATCGGTGGTTGAGTTGAGCATTGTACTCAATTCCTGTTGGGTACGGATGGTGAAATCATCGTCATCCGAAGCTTTCAGCTTATGGTTGCGACGGAGGATCGTACTGATTTCGTCAGTAGCATAATCCGTCATATCTTCGGTAAGGGCAGAGGCAAACACTCCCTGCAAATACGTAACGGCAAGCAGACGTTTCATCACTGTGGTGTATGGTGCAAGCACTACTGCATCCTGGTCTTGTCCCATGGAGTTGTAGCCTTTGGCTTTAAGCACACCTACCACACGAAGCGGTATTTTACTGAAACGAATAATCTTACCTACCGGATCACTTCCGTCCGGAAAAAGATTGTCTACTATAGTCTTTCCAATCACACATACTTTCGCCGAACTCTGTATGTCGGCCTCTGTGAACATCTCTCCGTTTTCAACAGTCAGCTGGCGGATGTCGAGGTATTCTGTTCCGACACCGTTCACGGAAGCTGGGTAGTTGTTGTTTCCGGCAATGAGTTGCCCCGATGATGAAACATTGGGACTGATGGCGGACAGGAAACTTGTCTCATCACGCAAGGCTTCGTAGTCGGCAAGCTTCAACGTTTGCATAGCAGACGGGTCCTGCCGGACACCTCCGCGCATATCAGCTCCTGGATGAATCATAATCATGTTCGATCCCATTTCGGAAATCTGCTGCTGGATGCTTTTCTTCGAACCTTGTCCGATAGCCAGCATCGTGATGACGGAAGCAACACCGATAATGATACCGAGCATGGTTAGAAAAGCACGCAGCTTATTGTTCGCCAATGCCCGGAGAGCTATCTTAAATAAATTAGTTCCATTCATAATGAATAATTTGCTAATTTGTCCATATACTAATGGGGCAATTTCCTGAAGGTATACTCTCCCAACTTGTTTATTGTACAGCCAATCGGCACATTAGTATATCGGCACATTGAATAATTATTAATCCTCGTCGTTTTTCGGCAATGCGGCCAGCGCTTCGGCAGCAGACAGAATTTTCGGATTGGTTGTATCTTCTATAACCTGACCGTCACGCAGACGGATATTCCGGCTGCTATATTGCGAAAGTTCGGGATTATGTGTTACAAAGATAATCGTACGTCCCTCTGCATGAAGCTTTTGAAACAGTACAAGTATCTCGAAAGAGGTACGGCTATCGAGGTTTCCGGTCGCTTCGTCGGCAAGAATCACTGCCGGATTGTTGACCAATGCGCGTGCGATGGCAACGCGCTGCATCTGTCCACCGGACATCTGGTTGGATTTATGTTCCAGACGGTCCCCCAATCCTACAGCCTGTAGGGATTCGATGGCGCGGCGACGGCGTTCGGAAGCGCTCACGGCAGAGTTGTACATAAGCGGTAGTTCCACATTTTCTACAGCCGTCGTTTTAGGTAACAAGTTGTAGCTTTGGAACACGAAGCCAATCTTCCGGTTTCTTAGTACTGCACGTTGAGGCTTGCTCATTGTACGTACGGGAATATCGTCGAGCAGATATTCTCCACTGGTCGGGGTGTCCAGGCAGCCTAATATATTAAGCAGCGTGGATTTTCCCGAACCGGAAGTCCCCATGATGGTAACAAACTCTCCTTCATTGATATTGAACGAAACGCCCCGCAATGCGTGGACGGTTTCGTCGCCTACCTGAAAGTTACGTTTGATATTTTGTATTTCAATTACTTTTTTCATCGTAAATAATGTGTTAATGTGCCAATAACGGATTGGCACATTGAATAATTATTTTTTCTTCTTACTTCCCGGAGGGCCAGGCATGAACGGACTTCTTTCTCCGCCACTTTCCTGATTTCCTTCAGCAGCCACATTTTCACCGGGCATTGCTCCTATGGTAGCTTCGGTCACTACTTTTGTTCCTTCGGAAATGCCACTGATAATTTCTGTAGATATACCGTTGCTGATTCCTACTTCTACCGGATGAGCGGTGAATGTGGTTCCTTCACGAGTCCAGAGTTTATGTTCGCCTTCGCAATCTTTTACGATGTCATTATTACCGATTAACGGTTTTTCAGGTGTGAATCGCAGTGCTTTGTTCGGGACAGACAACACATCCTTTTTATCAAGAATATAGATCGTGACATTAGCTGTCAAACGAGGTTTCAGTTTCAAATCAGGGTTGGGAGCAGAGATTACAACTTCATAAGTAACTACTGTAGTGGTGGTGCTTGTACTGCTCGTACTGCTTGCATCTCCCAGACGAATTTGTGTAACTACGCCTTCGAATACATCATTCGGATAAGCATCTACCGTGAAGCTGGCACGCTGGCCTTCTACTACACCGCCTATATCAGCTTCATCCACATCGGCTACTACCTGCATCTGTGTCAGGTCGGCAGCAATGGTGAACAGTGTCGGAGTTTCGAATCCGGAAGCAACGGTTTGTCCTGCTTCCACATCACGGCTGATGACTACTCCGTCAATCGGTGAGGTGATAGTAGCATAAGCCAGGTTACGTTCTGCTTTTGCGAGCGATGCCTTACTGCTATCATAGCTACTTTTCGCTTTCTGATAGTTGTAGAGGGCCTGTTCGAAATCCGTATCACTAATCAGTGACTTTTCGTGTAAGCCTTTGCTACGTTCATAATTCTTCTTCTGATATTCATATTCGGCTTTTGCACCATCGTACGTTGCCTGTTGTGATGCCAGTTCGCTTTGCAATGTGGCACGGTCCATTTCGGCAATCAACTGTCCTTTGGTTACTACCGAGTTGTAATCTACGTAAATCTTGTCGATGATACCGGAAACCTGCGTACCGACTTCTACTTCCGTCACCGGTTCGATGGTTCCGGTAGCAGTTACCGAATTTGAAATATCGCCTTTGCTCACGTTGGCAGTGGCGTAGGTGACTTTGTGCTTGGCCGGTGAACCTGCAAAGAACCAGATTCCTGCACCTGCTACCACAACGACTGCCACAGCGATTAAGATAATCTTTTTCGTTTTCATTCGTTTATTATGCTTTTATTTAGATTGCTAATTGATCTCCCTGATAGAACTTCAGCAACTGCGTATTCAGTATGGCCATATATTTGGCTTGAAGCTGTTCCTGCTGTGCTTGCAGCAAGTTGTTCTTTTCAGTAAGAAGTTCTATGGTATTCTTCATTCCCAGATTAAACTGTTCGCTAATCAACTCATAGCTGATTTGTGTACTCTTCAACTTCTCGTTTGCTGCTGCATAACGTTGCTGTGCACTGTTAGCATCCAGCCAGAGTCCTTCGATGGTCTTGTACAGAGTTTTTTGTTCGTCAAGCAAGGATAACATGCTCGTCTCGTATTGCAATTTTGCTTTCTGTACGGCACTTTTAGTTTGACGGTTATTGAAGATCGGCACACTGACAGACAATCCGATCGAATTGTTCCATCCGTTTTTCACTTGCTCTCCGAAAGTGAAGTCGCTGCCGCTGGTGTGGTTGGTTCCGATGCCTGCGCTAAGGCTGATTGTGGGCAAATAACTTGATTTGGCAATACCGATACCCAGTTCGGAAGCCTCTACATTAAGTTTGCTAGCTTCAATCTCCGGGCGAAGACTCAATGCACTAATGTACACATCTTTTTTGGTAGGCAACGGAGCCAGTACATTTTCGTCGGACAGGGCAGGGAGGTAGATGTTCATTTCATTCTCCCCATCCAGTTCGAGCAATTGTTTCAGTTGTAATTTGTAATCTTCAAGAGTGGCTTGCGCTGTGACAAGTTGGTATCGGTCTGTGCTCACCTGTGCTTCCAGTTGGGCGAAGTCGCTTTTAGCAATACTTCCGGCGTTCAGAAGTTCCTGTCCGCGGTCACGCTGCGCAATAGAAACTTGCAGGGTACTTTCGTTTACTTTGACAGACTCGGCCGCATAAAGAATCTGGATATACACTTGGGCGATAGATTCCTGAATGTTATTTTCGGAAGTCGCTACGTCCAGTTCGGCTACCTGATTGTTCAACTTTTCCTGCTGGATGGTTTTCAGTCTTTTATTACCATTATATAGAGTCCACGACGCATTCAGTCCATAATTACCATTGTAGCTCGTTTTACTATTGCTACTGATAATTTCGCTGCCGCTTACCCGACTACTCGTCTCCTGATACGGACGATTCACCACCTGCTGGCTGGTAGAGAACGAAAGACTGGGAAACAAGGCAGCCTTAGCTGTCTTTACATCAATCTGCGTGCTGGCCGCAGTGATCCGGTTCTTGCGAATCGTGATGTTCTGCTCTTTTGCGTAGTCGATGCATGACTGCAAATCCCATTGAGCCGGAATTTTCGTTTCTTTCAGCGTATCGACTTGCAGCGGAGAAACTTGGGCAGATATGCCGGACAGCATACCTGCTCCAAGAAATGTCATCACTGTCAATCTTCTTACATTTATCATATTCATACTTCTATTGATTTACTGTTAGCGAAGGTACGTACATATTATATATGCCGCAAAAACGATAGACGGATGACGTAATTTCGCCGTTAAATGTTTTTTTTCTGTCGATAGGCAGGTTTTTGAAGAAAAACACAACAAATCACACAACTTTTTTGACTAGTTGTTTGTTTTAATTATAAAAAATGTATATTTGTACTCATTACAAATTATAACGTCAACATATGAAGAATACACTGCTTACGATCTGGAACTTCTATTTGGAGGGCTTCCGTAGTATGACCTTGGGGCGTACCCTGTGGGTTATCATTCTGCTGAAATTATTCGTTATGTTCTTCATCCTTAAAATGTTCTTTTTCCCTGATTTCCTCCGTGACCATCCTACGGATGACGACAAGGGAACATACGTGGGAAACGAACTGATAGAACGTGCCATCCCCGGTAAATCTACTGATTTTTAACTCTTAAACTACATAGGATTATGATTGAAAGTATTGACACCTCGCTGATCGATTGGTCGAGAGCCCAATTTGCGATGACAGCCATGTACCACTGGATTTTTGTTCCTCTCACACTCGGACTGGCAGTGGTGATGGGAATCATGGAGACGCTGTATTATAAAACAGGCAATGAATTTTGGAAAAAGACTGCCCAGTTTTGGATGAAACTCTTCGGTATAAACTTTGCCATTGGTGTGGCAACCGGTTTGATTCTGGAGTTTGAGTTCGGTACGAACTGGAGCAATTATTCATGGTTTGTAGGAGATATCTTCGGTGCTCCGTTGGCCATTGAAGGTATTTTGGCATTCTTTATGGAAGCCACATTTATCGCCGTCATGTTCTTTGGATGGGGCAAAGTAAGTAAACGTTTCCACTTGGCTTCTACCTGGCTCACAGGCTTGGGAGCTACGATTTCCGCCTGGTGGATTCTCGTTGCCAACGCATGGATGCAGCATCCGGTAGGCATGGAATTCAATCCTGATACAGTTCGTAATGAGATGGTAGATTTCTGGGCAGTGGCTACGTCACCTGTAGCGGTCAATAAATTCTTCCATACGGTATTGTCCGGCTGGGTGCTGGGTGCTATTTTTGTAGTCGGCATCAGTTGTTGGTATCTGCTGAAGAAACGTAATCGTGAGTTTGCGCTTGCCAGCATCAAAATTGGGGCGATTTTTGGATTAGTAGCATCGTTGCTTTCTGTTTGGACGGGTGATGGTTCCGGTTATCAGATTGCCCAGACGCAACCGATGAAACTGGCTGCCGTGGAAGGTCTGTATGAAGGCGGCACTAATGTAGGTCTGGTTGGAATAGGAGTGTTGAACCCGGAAAAGAAGACTTACAACGATGGGAAAGATCCTTTCCTCTTCCGTTTTGAAATCCCCAGCATGCTTTCTTTCCTTGCAGAACGTAATGTAGACGGCTACGTTCCTGGTATTACAAATATCATCGAGGGTGGTTATCAACAGAAAGACGGATCGACAGCTCTTTCTGCTGCCGAGAAGATAGAACGTGGAAAAACGGCTATCGGTGCATTGGCTGCCTATCGTGCAGCAAAGAGTGCAGGACATGAGGAAGATGCTCAAATTGCATATAAAGTATTACAGGAAAATATTCCATATTTCGGTTACGGATATATCAAAGATGTGAACCAACTGGTTCCGAATGTTCCTCTGAACTTTTATGCATTCCGTGTAATGGTAATCTTGGGCGGATACTTCATCCTGTTCTTTATTGTCGTTCTCTTCTTTATCTATAAGAAAGATTTAAGCCAGATGCGTTGGATGCACTGGATTGCTCTGCTGACAATTCCTTTGGGATACATCGCCGGACAAGCCGGATGGGTGGTTGCCGAATGTGGGCGTCAACCGTGGGCTATCCGTGATATGCTGCCGACAATGGCTGCCATCTCCAAACTGGATGTAAGCTCTGTACAAACGACTTTCTTTATCTTCCTGCTCCTGTTTACAGTGATGCTGATTGCAGGTGTCGGAATTATGGTAAAGGCTATTAAAAAAGGACCGGAGAATTGATAATAACCTATTACTCATTACTTAATATTTTAGCTATATGTATATATTTTTGCAACAATATTGGTGGCTTGTCGTTTCCTTGTTAGGAGCCATACTCGTGTTCTTATTGTTTGTACAAGGAGGTAATTCTTTGTTGTTCTGCTTGGGTAAAACCGAGGAACATCGTAAGATGATGGTGAATTCTACCGGACGTAAGTGGGAGTTTACGTTTACTACATTGGTTACATTTGGAGGAGCTTTCTTCGCTTCTTTCCCCTTGTTTTACAGTACCAGTTTCGGCGGTGCATATTGGCTTTGGATGATTATACTTTTCAGTTTTGTATTGCAGGCTGTCAGTTATGAGTTTCAGAGTAAAGCCGGAAATCTGTTAGGTAAAAAGACATACCGGACTTTTTTGGTGATTAATGGAGTGGTAGGTCCTGTGTTACTTGGTGGGGCAGTGGCTACTTTCTTTACCGGTTCTGATTTCTATATTAATAAGGCCAATATGACAGATACCATTATGCCGGTAATCAGTCATTGGGGAAATGGCTGGCACGGATTGGATGCACTGACCAACATTTGGAATGTTATTCTTGGATTGGCTGTCTTCTTCCTTGCCCGTGTGTTGGGATCTCTCTATTTCATTAATAATATTGATGATAAAGAGCTGACCGATAAATGTCGTCGTGCAGTACGAAATAATACAGTTTTGTTCCTTGTATTCTTTTTGGCATTTGTCATTCGTACATTGGTATCTGATGGCTTTGCCGTTAATCCGGATACACAGGAAATTTATATGCAGCCATATAAGTATCTCACTAACTTTATCGAAATGCCGGTAGTGTTGGCTTTATTCCTGATTGGTGTGGTACTGGTTCTTTTCGGCATTGGAAAGACATTGCTTAAAAAGACGTTTGATAAAGGAATCTGGTTTACGGGAATCGGTACGGTACTGACTGTTTTATCTTTATTGCTGGTAGCAGGGTACAACAATACCGCTTATTATCCGTCATATACAGACCTGCAAAGCTCATTAACTTTAGCCAATAGCTGTTCCAGCGAATTTACACTAAAGACAATGGCCTATGTCTCTATTCTTGTTCCATTCGTAATTGCATATATTTTCTATGCTTGGCGTAGTATCGATCGTCACAAAATTACCGAGAAAGAAATGGATGAAGGAGGACACTCATATTAATACTTTGTCCACATAGAATTTCGAATTGAGATTCTTGTAGGAACAAATAAACTCCCCTTATTTAATTCTCTATGTCATGGTAGAGAAGTTAAATGAGGGGAGTTTTTATATATAAGCCTTTTCTATCCTTTCGGATATATCGCTTTTTATTTATTGACTATATTCTCCGGTTTTCCGGCAATGTAAGCCTGAAGGTTACTGATTGCAATATTCATCAGACGTTCACGAGCCTCGATGGTTGCCCAGGCAATGTGCGGAGTGATGTAGCAGTTCTTCGCAGTTAGTAATGGATTGTCGGCACAAGGCGGTTCAGTAGAAAGCACGTCTACTCCGGCTGCATAAATCTTGCCATTGTTCAAAGCGTCTGCAAGGTCTTGTTCGTTGATAAGCGGGCCGCGACCGGTGTTGATTAAAATAGCTGTCGGCTTCATCATACCCAAACGGCGTGCATTTACCATTTCGCGTGTCTCCGGAGTAAGCGGGCAGTGCAAACTGATAATATCACATTCGCTGAACAACTGATCTAAATCCATCTTCTTGATTTCCGGTGGTAACTGGAAGTGCGATTTAGAAGTCAATGCATACACTTGCATACCGAAACCGATCGCAACACGCGCTGTGGTATATCCGGTATTTCCCAGTCCTACCAGACCGATTTTCTTTTCCCGCAGTTCCATCAACGGAGTGTCCCAAAAACAGAAATCCTTGTTGTTGGTCCAACGACCTTTATGCACTTCTTCAGAGTGGTGTTGCACTTGTTGAGTGATGTTCAGGATATGCGCAAATACCATTTGAGCAACGGAAGCGGTGCTGTATGAAGGAATATTAGTAACGACGATTCCCCGTTCTTTTGCAGCAGCTGTGTCTACCACATTGTATCCGGTAGCCAACACACCGATATATTTCAGTTCGGGCAGTGCAGCCATGTGGTCTGCATTGATGATTACCTTGTTAGTCAGAATTGCTTCTGCACCGGCTGCACGTTCTAATACCTCTTCCGGAGCTGTACGGTCATAAATTGTACATTCTCCAAGCACCTTCATACCCTCCCAGGATAAATCTCCGGGATTGGCGGCATAACCGTCTAAAACGCAAATGGATATTTTCTTTTGTTCCATATTTTCTTATAATGTTAAATTATGTATAGCATTAATTATGGCACAAAGATACTGAATATCTGAAATATGAATACTGAATCTACAAAAAAACATTGTGGAATATAATGTGTTGGTTCAAAAGTTATAATTCAATGAGAATCCAACATACATATCAATCTTCTTATTAAATGCTCCATATCCTACACCAACTGAAGGCGAGATATTCCACTTCTTTGTCTTGTAGGTTATTTTATTGATGTATTGAATTTGATTTCTATTTTTAATAAAAATGGAATCCAATGAAGCCTTATATCCTGACACAATAGCCCTGTATAAGCTATCCTGATACACTTTGGTCTCAATTGGTATATCAACCAATACGGGAATAGAATCAATACTATATAAGGTATCTCTTACTATTCTATCTACGTATTGAATAACAGGTTTAGGCTCTATTATCCTGATTGTATCTGTTCTTATAATGGTGATAGTATCTGTTATCCGTATGACTTCTTCTTTCCTATTATTAGAGCAACAACGAATACAGGTAACAACAATGATAATGCTAATTATAATTAGTAGGTTAGCTTCAATTTTCATAACTCTTTTTCTTATTATGATTTTATAATAAGAAAGGCTATGAGTTGCTAAGTCAATTTGGTAAGTACTTTCTTTTCTGTCTTCAATTCGTTGGGGATTTCAATACCATATCTTTCGAGTTGTTGACAAATATATTCAATCTTCCACTCCTTATCAATTAATAGTGAAGGGCTATGAATATACTTGTAAGCCGCATTATTAGCTCTGTTTTGTAAGATGTAATCTTTATCAATTACATAATTGGCGACTTTAATAAGTAGTTCCTGATTATCTTTTAGAACGTCACGGAGCATATAATATAACACTCCAATTCGTTTTATATCATATCCCTTGTATTTGATAATTTCATTTTCTATATCTATATCTTCTTCAATGACATTAATTTTAGGCTTGCTTGAATTAATGAAATACTTGTAATACAGATTTTTATCATAATGTTCTGATTGAGATATATTTACTTTCAATCCTCTTCTAATCATTTCATCATATATAATGTAGGAATCCTCAACGTTTACCCCTTCAAAAATACCTGTCTCTATTTCAATCACTAGATTAAAGAACAAGTCTTCAAGTGATTGTATCGGATAGCAACGGTTGATGTATTCAATGACCTCTATATTTTCAAAATTAGAAGAAAGTAGTTCCATTAATACAGAGCGTGATAACTCAAATGAGTTAATTATCTCGTTTACCTTGTAACCATATATGTTGCAAAATGGTATGGTAACTAAAGCACCATCGAAAGGTTGTAATGTTCCGATAATCTTATTAAGTAATTCAATCCATTGTTTGGTCTTGACGGTACGAAGTAATTTGGTTTCTTGCTTTAAGCAGAGTATGACGGTTAAGTTATATATGTACTTATCACGAAGTTCACTGTTATGTGTTGAGTGTTGGATTATGCCGTATGCTAAACTATATTCGTCACCTTCTAGTAAATCCTTAATAAAATCTGTATCAGTTATATATTTCATAATATCAGTATTTGATTGACAAAAATACACAATTGTTTTTGATTAATCCAAGACTTATTGGATTATCAGTTGGATTATGTTTGGATAGTCCAAAAGGTAAAATTATCAATTTTCCTGTTTCTAAACTCTATCTTTGCAAGGTGAAAACGAAAATAAATTGAGTATAAACATTTATAAATAAAAAAGTTATGAAGAAATACATTACAGAAAAATTAAACAGTGCAAAGTATGAAGCAATCCAAAGTGCAAAAACAACTTTTAAGTATTTAAAAGAGGTAAGGAACAATAAGCTCATTCAAGCTATTAAAGAAGGTAAGTCTAATGAGCGGCTAAAGCAGATAGCTATTAATGCAGTGGTGGATGAGATAAAGTTAGCTATCGCATTGAAGGGCTACGAAGGCAAACTTGAAAACTTTGACGTGGATTTATTCATCTTTAGAAATTTCAAAAAATCCTTGTTCTCTGTCACTTCAACGGATTTAAAAGCGATAAGAGCAGCCGTCAAATCATTTAATAATGTACAACGAATAAGACTTGATGAATTTAATTTCATTTCAGTTGAGTATATTGAATCACCAGTAGCAGAACCACTAACTGAAGAGGTAGTAGTATCAGTAATCAAAGAACCAGTACCAGTTGAGCCAGTTCCCAATAAAACGTTACCTGTACTTTATAATAAAGTAAATGATGATGCAGAAGAAGTAGAATATGAAGAAGTTCCGAATACAGCGAAAAGACCTTTCGATTTTATTAGGCAGCAAAGATTCATTCCTAATTGTGGTGGTAGGCTTTTTTCAGGGGGTGGTCTTTTTTAGGGGGTATAGTTTTTATGTAGGGGGGATATGTTTTTTGAGGTAATAATTAATTTGATGTTTAGATTTTAATTTTGTTGTTTGAGCGCTCATACTTAATAACTAGTAGTCTGATGAAGATAACTAGTGTACATTGAATCTCTTCCTATAAACAATAATCAGGGTATAAGCATAATAGCTATCAATTGAATAACACTAATAGGGATAACTAGAAGTTATCTCAATACCATCATCAAGTATCAACCACACAGCACACTACATACCAATAATATAATCAAAATTATTAAATTGAATAAATCAATAAAAATAGATATATGGTTGAATTTATATTTGATATAGTATATAGGATAAATCCTGTTTTGGGAACGACTATAACATAGATATATCAATATCATAAACCTAGATGAAGCCTGAATATCATTCCTCATTGTCTTCAATACAATTAGCTGAATAATCATAACCTGATATTCCAAGCCATCATTATATCAACCACTATCCAATCATTATTATAAATCAATTCGATATTCAATCAGGTTGATAAATATCTATGTACCAATATCGTAGATAATATATTTCTATGTCTACTAATCAATTCTCAGCCACCAATCACCCAAATTTAAATTCCCTTTAAGCTGAAATTAAAAATCAAATCAATAGCAAAATTAAATTCAAAATAAAATTTTCGCAGAACAAAATAAAAATAGAATCAAGAAAAATTCAAAATAAAAATTGAAATCCCAAATCCAAGTTAAGAAGAAAATTGAAAAATAAAAAATTTCAAATCGATTAATTTTACCGATTAAATTGAGTTAAAAACAGTTAATGATAAAAATTCGATGAAAAGGCGCATTTTTAAAACTAGTCAAAATAAAATCAATCAAAAATAGATTTAAGTATTAAAATTGAGAATAGAAATTAATAGAAAATCAATTTAACACGTTTAACATCTAACTTTGTCGGCGACAACAGGCGAAAAGACACTGTTTATTTGATGTAAAAATATTTTTAATTTCTAAATTATAAGCGTATGGAAAAGGATTTTTTAATAATGCAAGTAGACGAGCGTATAAGACTTACAAAAGCACTTGTACGAGACTTACAAAAAGCTATCGAAGTAGTTAATACCTTCAATAATAAGGTATATAATAAACGATTAGTATCTGCTATCAAATCGAAGATAGAAAATGATATATATCAAGATTCATATTATAAAAATCGATTGATTTTAACTCAAAAGAAGGGGAACGAATTAATATACAAAGAACGTTCCTATTATTTAAAAAGGCGAGATGTATATTTATTTATCGTTCTATCAGAAAATAGAATTGATTCAGAAAAGACGGTTTTAAATATTAATAATGTGATGAATCAGGAACTCAAAACGGTTGAGGACTTGAAAGAAAGTATCTTGTTATTTGATAAAGAGAAACAGGAAAGGGAACACATTAAACAGTTAGCACAACAGTATGAAAAGAAGTACCCGAAATTCATAAAAGGTAAGTTTGATTTTACATTATATAAGTATGAGATATAAGTACGAGAATATCACACTAATAAATAACGAGAACAAGGAGTGTAACGTTATACAAGTAAGTAAGACAAAAGCCAAAAACGCTTTTAATAATGGCAAAAATGTTTGGTTACATCCCGCTTTAATGAGATTGAACAATGTATGGCAAAAGCCGTATTGTTTCAATAGAAAAAGCCTTGAAACAAAGTACAATGATAGCCCAAATTTTGATACAATTATCAATAGCTATAAATATTATAATTGTAATAATGAGTTGGGAACATATCCGATTTATTTTATAGAAAAGTAATTTATTAATTAATTAAAATTTACAAATATGAAAACATTAGATTTATTTGCAGCGAACAACGAAGTACAAGTAATTAACAACGAAATTACAGTTGAAAACATTCTTTTGTCTGAAGCGGATGAAAATCAGCTATTAAACCAAATATCAGATAATAATGTATATTTTGAGCCTTTTACAGAAACAGAGAAAACAAAGGGTATTTCATTAGCGCAATTAAAAGAAAGTGCTGATATTGTGGATATAAAAGGCGATTTGAGTAATGAGATAAACGCCTACCAACTAATCAATCAAGTAACAAATATCTGCAATGAGTGCGGATTAACCTACGAGATAAAAGACTTATTTGTAGCTGACAACAAAAATAAGGCACTTGGGAACGGTATTTCAATAAATAAACAGTTGTGTGAAGCCTATCAACTTGAAAACCAAACAAATAACATTCCTTTTAAAGCCGTTACTTTTAACCGTGTATTTGCTAATATCAATCTAACCGATATGAGTAATAGTACACACGTGGCAAATATCGTAGTAGCCTCAAATCAAAAAGGGCTGCAAGTCGGAATAGGTGCAAATGCGTATGCGTGTCGTAACCAATGTATTTTAGGTACAAAACATCTTATTACTACCTATGGAAGTGATGACAAAATAAAGAATATAAGCGACTTTATAGAACGTGTTCGTCAAATGATTAGAGAATATAGTTTTGATAGAGACGTAAATATTTTAAACAAAATGAAGCAAATAAAAATCGATAGTAATACAGTCTACCAAATGATTGGCGAGTTAACCGCTATTCGGTGCGCTTTTGATTCTAAGATAAAGAGTATCAAATCATTGATTAATAGCGATGTGTACCCGTTGAATCAATCACAAATTTGTAAGTTCACGGAAAGTTTACTATTGACATTCAAGACAAAAGGCGTGTTATCTCTCTATGATGTTTATCAGTCCGCCACAGCATTGTATAAATGCGCTTCAATGGATATGCCGAATATCCTTGTACAAAACAACGCTTTCACATCATATTTGAACGAACGTTATAATTTAGATATGTAAGTACTACCTATATATCCTTTGTTTGGGCTAGCTATTAATTTAGCTAGCCTTTTTTTGTTTCTATCTGATTGATAACTAAATACTTGCCGTTTATCTTTTCATCATCTACTACTAACATTCAATGACCGATTTTAAAGCCGTATAAGCCACTCTACTACATTATAGATACATCCCCACGCATCAATAAAGAAAATCAAATACAAATCAAATAAACAACCAAATACAACTAATAAAAAGTAACTTAATAGGTTGATAATCAGATGTATAAAATATCTGATAGTTAATTTTTTTAAATGTTAATTAGTAGGCGGGGTAATGTTTTTTAACAAGTACCACCCCCTGCCAAACCCACCCTTATCCCCTCCGAACGATAATGCCATTTTTTGAGCTTTTTGCCCTTCACGGGTGTACGAGATGGGGAAAGGAACGTGTGTACATTATCAATTTTCCAAATAAATACATAAATGAAAAAGATAATAATGAAAACAATACATAAAAATAACGACTTAGTTTTCAACCTTGAACTCTATGACACTGATAACCAATCAATTAATGTAGATGATTTGAAAGACGCTGATATTGAGATGTTTACGTTAACTACAACTGAAGAAAACTATATAAAGATAGATAAACAAGACATAACAGGTAACACAATAAAGGTGGATAATTCTCAACTTCAAAAACTTAATGAAGGAATATTGTATGTTGTTGTACATCTTGTATTCTATGATAGTGAGTTCCCTGATGGCTCTTATGATTATACAAAACGAATTGAAACTAATTACTACATAAATGAATAAGATAAAATTAAAAGATAAAGACATTAAGATAAGAATTCGGTTATCCAATGTTCAGGTTAATAGTGAATTTGATATGATAGGATATAGCGGAACAGAAGAACCTATCAATACATACTTGAATTATTCAAAGGATATTGTTAGGAACTGGGATGCAGAGCAAGCACTAATGAATCGATTCAGGAATGATAAGAACCTAGTATTTTGTCCTCTAGTTGATACTAGTAAGGCTAATAATATGACTGCTATGTTTAGTGGTTGTGTTAATCTGATGCAAGTTCCTCTGTTAGATACTAGTAACGTAGTGCATTTTGATGATATGTTCTATAACTGTTATAATTTAGTTAGTGTTCCTCAATTCAATACAAGTAACTTATATAGCGCAGGTTTAATGTTCAGTGGTTGTTCCAAGTTAGTAACGCTGCCATTGTTTGACTTTACCAAAGCAGAACAAATACGATATATGTTATCAGGTTGTAGCGAATTAACTGATTTAGGGGGATTCTCAAATCTATCAGTCAGTTTAGACTTGTCCTCTTCAAGAAAGCTAACGACAGAAAGCATATTGAATGTCATTAATCAAGCAAAAGACTTATCAAGTGAAGGTGGCGCAACACTTACACTAGGAACTAATATCTCAAAGCTGACCGAAGACCAAATAGCCATAGCCAGTTCTAAAGGCTGGACTATCGCTTAAATAACGAATAAAAATAAAAACGAATGAAAGAATTAATATTAAATCCAATTGATAATAAATTTGAATCTGTAATCAATTTAAAATCAGAAAAGATTTTGATTCAAATTGAAGGTGCTACTACTATCAATCTATACGCAAGTGTTGATGCTGAAACTTGGATTGAGCATACTTCAAATATAAATATAGCTGATACTGACATCATCAATATTGTAAACGCTAAATTTATGATGTATTTAAAAATAGAATCTACCAATAACGTACCTATAAAAATATTAGACTGATGATTTACATAGATTTTAAAAACATAGATATAATGGGAGTTGCCGATAGTGGTACTGGTGGTGGAACTGATTTAAGTAATTACTACACTAAGAATGAGACAGATACTAAGTTAGCTGCTAAAGCTGATAAAACGGCTATCCCTGACATTTCAACTTTGGCTTCCAAAACCGAATTAAATGGTAAGGTAGATAAGGTATCAGGAAAGGGACTATCTACCAACGATTATACTACTTCCGAAAAGACAAAATTAGCAGGATTGACTAATTACGATGATACGGCAATAAAACAACAAATAACCAACCTTGAGACTTCAATAGGTAGTATCAATACGATGTTGGATAACATAAATGGAGAGGTGATTTGATGGGAACTACTACTGATAAATTAAATAAATTACTTCAGACAAAAGAAGCTATCAAGACGGCAATTAAATCAAAGAATATTGCTGTTGCTGATTCTGACCCTTTTTCTTCATATCCATCAAAGATTGAATCCATTTCAATTGGTGGTGGAACTGGCTTTGATTGGAGTGAAATAGGTTATAGTGAACAACCTCAATCCTTAACTGATGGTTACAACTATGCTAAACAGATTTATGAAAATTGGAATATGAATGACACTATATATTATAATAGTGATGCAAATTTGGTGTATTTTCCTTTGGTTGATACTGCGTTAGTTACTAATCTTGATAATTCATTTGCTAATTGTTCTGCTTTACAAGAATTACCCTTGATTAATACGACTAATGTAAATTCAATGAATGGTGCGTTTACTAATTGTTCATCTTTAAAACATATTCCATTATTAGACACTCAAAATGTAACAAATTTTAGTCAAACGTTCGCTTATTGTAAAAATTTGCAGGAAATACCTGAATTAAATACAAGTAATGCAACACAGATGTATATGATGTTTAGTGATTGTTCGTCTTTGACAACAATATCACTCATAGATACCTCAAAAGTTGAGAATATGAACTCAATGTTTAGTAACTGTTACGCATTAGAAACAATTCCTGAATTAGATACTTCAAGTGCGGTTGCCGTAGAATCGATGTTCAGTATGTGTTCAAAAATAAACAATCTTCCGCTTTTAGATTTTACTAATGTGTCGAACGCTACTAACTTTTTGGGCTATGACTGGGACACCAATATGGCTATCACAGATTTAGCGGGCTTTCATAATTTGAACATTAGTTTTAATGTAAGTAATTGTGTAAATTTGACAGCAGAAAGTCTGATGAACATAATTAATGAAGCACTTGATTTAACGACTGGTGGTTGGAATTGTACACTTACACTTGGAACTGCCAACATTGAAAAATTAACCGAAGAACAAATCGCCATAGCCACATCAAAGGGCTGGACTATCGCTTAAAATAAAAATGAATAAAAACAAATACAAATGAAACAAACAGCATACACGGTTCAAGTATTAGAACCAACCGAAGGACATATATTAACTCAATCAACTGATATTGAGTTATCAGACAGAATTTTCTCTGAAAAAATATTTCTAGGAGTTAATGATAAAATTGAAAATTGGAAAGAAATAACAATTGAAGAATCAGAAGATTTAAAAACAAAACAAAGAGAATTAATTGAAAAAGAAATAAGAAAATAAAATTGATTTATATTTAAAAAGAAGGGGATTGGAATTGATTTTCAATCCCTTTTTTATTGCTATTTCCTCACTTTTTGAATTTAATTGATATTTATATATAAAAGAGAAATTATGTGTAATACAAACAATATTCTGTTTAGGGTAGACGATACCTTATATTCTAAACTCACTAAAATAAAGACTTCATATAAGTTCAGGTCTAATGCAGAACTAGCTAAGACTATTGTCAATGTCTTCAGCAATATTTATTCGCAAAAGAAACGCAAAGAAGAAACAATTGAGGATATCTTTAAAGAGCTTGAAGATGGTGAATCAATGTTCCAATTTGAGAAGCCTAAACGTAGTCCTTCCAAGAGGACACAAATTACTCTAAATGAGTTTAATAATGAAGACTTAATACTACTTGACAATGCTACTAAATAATAAATTCGTCAATGAGAACTACATCTTTGAAGAGAAATATATACCGTATTCTTCAAATCCAAAGAACAAAAAATATATCGATAACTGGCTATCACGGAACTATAAAGCTCTGTTCTCTAAATTCAGTCGGAATGATGATAAGATAACGAAGAAGGGGTACTGTAAACGTGACGTTCTTCACGAAACAATAATAAGGATATATATCGCAAAAGCTAAATACAAGAATCAGGAAGACTGTGATAATCAACTAAATAATTTCTTTCACATTAAAACAAAATGAAATATCTGTTCCAATATTGGATAACCAAACATATTCAGATTGGTATTACTAAGAATTTTATCAAGTGTATCAATCTCATTAATAATAAGCACTTTATACTATTTAATGTGTTTTACCTAGACATCTTCATAGAAAAATGAGTAAAAATAAAGACTACATCAAATTAATCAATTGCCATAGGTGGCGGAAACTACGCAACGAACAATTGAAAAGGAATCCATTGTGTCAGATATGTGGTGATATTGCCACTGAAGTTCATCATTTAAAACCAGTAGAGAGTGAAAAGGAATTTGATAAAATGGAAGTTCTTGCTTATGACCCCAATAACCTTCAATCGCTTTGCCATAAATGCCATTCCAACACTCATATAGCAATGAAAAAACACAAGAAACAAACAAATCAAACAATAAACAGAAATAAATTGAATGATTTCTTCAATAGATATTTCAATTAAAAACATACCAATAAAAAAGGAATTAAAAATGAATTTACTAAACATATTAAAAATCGATAAAAATATAAAGAAGTTAATCAATTATCTGACTGAATTACTGACAGAAAAAGGACTTTATGATTCTTCATTGGACATACAGATATTCAATGTTGCTTGTCTGCTATTCCAGTATAATAAGTTGGTGAATACTTTCGTGAATAGCGAAACAATTGTTGCCAATGCCGTAAGGGGACAGCAAGAACGTTCATATAAGAAGAATCCAATTTTGAACGAACTTGTGAATTGCTCTGAATCTCTACGTAAAAACCTGAAAGAACTAGGTCTATCCTTAGATGCGAAAGTAACGGCCGTACAAGATACAGACCCGCTATCTAACTTAATAAGTGCTATGAATAATATCGATAATGAATAATCTTAAATGACTAAAGATGAAGTAATTGAAAGAATAAAGTTATATGAAATATCAACCGAGCAGCTAATTAAAATTGATAGCAGACTGCATATTTATGTTGATGAAGTCCTAGCTAATCCCAACCACCACAACAAATACGAAATACTAGCCGTATTCAGATTTCTTGATTTCCTAAAAAGAGATGATTTAGTATTTAATGTTAAAGAGGTAAAGAAGTTCATTGTGTTTTACGAGCACTTGAAATTTCCATCAAATAAGGGGATGCAGAGCTTTGAATTAACTCCAGTTCAAGTATTTCAATTTTCCTGTATTCTAGGATTTTATAAAAAAGAATCAGGCTACCGATTATGTCGTGAAGCACTTTTATTCGTGCCTAGAAAATTCAGTAAGACAACTAGTGTTGCTTCCTTAGCTATCTATGACACACTATTTGGGGATTCTGATGCACAGGCTTATGTAGCTTCCAACTCATTTGCTCAATCTAAAATCTGTTTTGACATCATTAGGAATAGCTTGAAAGCATTAGACCCCAAGTTGTCACATTTTCGATTGAATCGTGAGATTATTTATAATTTAATGCCGAATCGGACTTCATTCGTTAGGTGTCTAAGTACGAGTGCTGATAGGCTAGACGGTTTGAACGCTTCAATGGTGATACTTGATGAATACGCTCAAAGTGATACTGCTGATTTGAAAAATGTACTAACGTCTTCAATGGGGGTGAGAAAAAATCCCCTCACAGTTACAATTACAACAGCTTCAAGCAAGTTGGAAACTCCTTTTACTGTAATGCTTGACAATTATAAAAAGGTACTAGAAAATGAAATAATCAATGATTCAATTTTCGCTAGCATTTTTGAACCTGATGAAGAAGATGATATTGGTGATAAAAATACTTGGTATAAAGTTCAACCACACATCAACGTCACCGTTAATGAAGAATTTTATAAAACTGAATATCAAAAAGCAACAATGTCTGCCGATGATATGATGGAATTTAAGACTAAATTACTTAATGTCTTTACGAAAAGTTCTACGGAAATTTGGATTGATAAAAATATTATAGAGAAAAACACTGAACACTTCGATTTTTCAATGTTGAAAGCTCGTCCTCAATGTATGGTATCGGTTGACCTATCCGTTAAGGACGATTTTAGTTGTGTTTGTTATGCCTTGTATGACAGCATTAATAAGAGATTTGTGTTTAAAAATCAATATTACATCCCCAAACAGACAGCAGAGAATCATTCTAATCGGGCAATGTACAAGGAACTGATAGACAAGGGATATTTGATTGTATGTGGTAATGAAGTTATTGATTATAAGCAAATTGCTAGTGATATTATTGCTAATTCCAAGTATGTAAATATCTTGCAAATTGGGTACGATGCTTACAGAAGCAAAGAGTTCATTAATATTATAAAGACTTCAGGAATCAGGTGTGCCGTTCCTTATTCTCAAACCTATTCAAATTTTACAAGCCCTGTTGAATCATTTGAATTAGCAGTTTATGAAGGTCGCTTGAAATTTGATGATAATCCATTAAATAGTTACTGTATATCTAATGTAATGATTGATGAAGATAAAATGCAGAACAAAAAGCCTATCAAAAAAAGTAGAAATGATAAAATAGATGGTGCGATTTGTATTTTAATGTGTCTTGGAATGTTTCAAAATTATAAGCGTTAAGCATTTTAATCAATAAAAACATATCTATTAAAAATAGAATATGGAATTATTATTAAAAAGAATATTTCGTGGTGATAAATATACGATAGGACATCTGTACGTTGATGGTAATTACTACTGCGATGTGCTCGAAGATACTGATAGAGGCCTGACAGATGATATGTCAGAAGAACAAATCAAAAAGATTAAGGTGTACGGTAAGACAGCAATCCCAACTGGTAGATATAAGGTTGAAGTTACTTATTCACCTAAATTCAAGCGTTACTTACCTATATTATTAGGAGTAAAAGGCTACACAGGAATCAGATGTCACTCTGGTAACACTCCTGAAGACACGCTTGGTTGCTTGCTCGTAGGCTTCAACAAAGAAAAAGGCAAAGTTCTGAATAGCCGTGTCACTAGTGATAAGTTGACAGCCTTGCTACGTAATACTAAAGAAGAAATCTATATCACTATCGAATAAAAATAAAAACACAAACAAAATAAAAATGAAATTCAATATAAGAAATTTATTTCAAAAGAATAAAGAAATAAAAAGGAATAACGATATAAATGTCAGATACGTGGGAGCTAAACAGAACAAGTACACGGCTGTTTATGACGAAGAAAAAGCTCTTACCAATTCTGTTATATATCGAGGTGTTAGCATCTTGACTGATTCAGTTGCTTCAATTCCCCTTTCAATCTATCGAAAGGATAAAAAGGGTTTTTGGAAGATTGATGAAAAGAATACATTATATAATGTACTAACGAGAAATGCAAATGAAAGACAAACAGTATATGAGTTACTTGAAGGGATTGTCTTCCAAATGGTGATGTACGGTAATAGCTACATATTGATAAAGAGAAATGCAAGTTCTGATGTTAAAGAACTGGTTCTGCTTTATCCTCACACTGTTTATCACGATGTAATCGCAAATACGTATACTGTAACTGATACCTACAATGGTGTTTCAGGTCAATTTAATAGCAATCAAATTATTCATCTACGCCACAAAAGCCTTGAAAATATAGTAGGTAAAAGCGTTGTGGATTATTGTGGTAAAACTTTAGGTTTAGCGTCTGCTTGCGATAGTGAGAGTTTATCTACGCTATCAAATGGTAATCGAATGAAGGGTATTATATCTTCAGAATCTTCTGTTATCGGATTTGGCGATGCGCAGGATAATCAACTCATTGACATTCAGACAAATATTCAAAATGAGATTGATAGCGGAAAAGACATTATGACTTTACCTTCAGGCGTTAAATTCCAAACAATGTCATTAAGCGCAAAGGACAGCTTACTACTTGATAACAAGCAATATAGCTTATCTGATTTAGCTAGATTTATGGGTGTAAGCCTTTCAAAACTAGGTATTTCGCTTGGTAGCAATTATCAGGCGGCACAACAAGACCAACTGAACTTTTATATCGATACCTTAAATCCGATTTTGAAGAAGATTGAAGCAGCTTTCAATTCAAAATTAATTCCTGATTCAGTTTCTAGTCGTTATAAAATAGAGTTCGATAGAACATCATTAGCCTATTTCAATGACATTATGAAAAACTACAAAACTCAGATTGAAATGGGTATTCTTTCTGTTAATGATGTAAGACGTACATTCAATAAGGATGAAGTAGAAGGTGGCGATGAAATCCTTGTTTCAACCAACCTTCAATCTATTCAGAATTATAAGGTAACGGTCGATTCTATTGATGATAAATCAATTGATAATCCAATCGAAAATGAATCAATTGAAAATCAAGATGTTACATCTTGATTGATACTAAAAATAACAAAACAAACATAGAAGTAAACGATTTATAAAACTATGGAAATCAGAAGCATAGAAACTACATTTGAGCAAAATGACAATATAATTGAAGGTTATGCTATTCGTTTTAACTGTACTTCCAACGTCTTATACGATAAAGAGAAAAGAAGATTCTTCAGAGAAATAATTGATAGAGAAGCCATCAATCAAGAACTGATAGATAATTCAGACATTAAGTTCTTATTCAACCACGACAAAGAAAGGTTATTGGCAAGACGGAACAAGGGACAAGGCTCATTGAATGTTGAGGTGAGAGATGAAGGTGTGTATTTTTCCTTTGAAATTCCCAATACATCGATTGGTAATGACTTGAAAGAAATGATAAGACGTAATGAGGTGACTACTTGTTCTTTTGCGTTCGTGGACGGGGATTCAATAGAGTGGGACTTTAGTAATAGAGAAGTACCAACACGAACTGTAAAATCAATTCGAGGATTGTTCGATTTATCTGCTGTTTTCGATGCAGCATACAGTCAGACAGAAATCTCTTGTCGTTCACTGGACGAAATGATAGAAGCACAAACAAAACAAGACGAACTAGACGAAACTTGGAAACAAGAATTAAATAATTACAGACAAAGACTTAATTAATGGAATTAATAGATAGAATCGCACTTATCAAAGAAGAATTACGTGAACTTATTGATAATGCCGAAACAGAAAAAAGAAGTCTAAATGATGATGAAAAATCCTTGTTTGAAACTAAGGAAAATGAGTTAAAAGACTTACAGGTACAATTAAGAAGTACTGAAATAATTGAAACACAGAATAAAAACACAGACAAAAATAATATGAAGAAAACTTTTAAAGAAAATATTGCTTTAGCTATGCAAGCTATCGCTAACAATCGTTCAATCGAAGATTTAGAAAATGTTGCAGGTAACGTTATTTCATTAAGAGCAGGCGAAACAGGTAACACTACTTCAACAGAAGTTGATGCAGTTAGAGGTGAATACGCAACCGAGCTTTTGGAGCCATTGCAAGACGCATTAATCGTAGATAAGTTGGGAATCAAAGTTATCACTACTGGTAAGGCTGTTGTAATGCCATCCGTATCTTCTGTTGAAGCAAGTATCGAGGGTGAAACAACCGAACTTGTAGGACAAAAACTTGAATTTGCGAAAACTAAAGTTGTTCCTTTCAGAATTGGTTTATCATTGCCTTTCAGCAATACGGCTATCAAAGAAGCTGATATTAATTTAGTTAACTATGCTATCAACTTAGCAGGTAAATCAGAAGCCCAATTAATCAATAAAGTGATGTTCGCCAAAGAAGCTGTTAACTCACAAAAAGGTGCGTTTGTGGATGCTTATGCTGCTGAAACAGCTAACACTGCCATCTCTTACAAAAACATTGTAAAATTAGCAGCTAAAGTGAAGAAAGCTAATGTAATCTTCGATAATACAGCAGCTTATGTTGTTAGTCCTGAAATCGAAGCTGAACTTAAAACTACTCCGTTAGACGCAGGTTCAGGTAGAATGGTATTGGAAAATGGCGTTATGAATGGTTATCCAGTATTGGTGTCAAATGCAGTTGAAGGTTATATCGGATTTGGTGTATTCTCAAATTATTTGATTCAAAAAGTTGGTACTCCTGATATGGTGGTAGATAACTTATCAAGAAGCAAAGAAAACATTACAGAAATCAACTTCAACGATAATGTTGCTTTACAAACAATTAGAAAAGAAGCATTTGCGGTAATGAAAATTGCATAACTATATAATTTCATAAGTGATTGAGACATTAAATTAATTGATGTCTCTTTCATTTATTTATTCAATTTTGATTTTAAATAAAAATAAAAAACTAGCGATAAATAAAAAATGAGATACATAACCGTTGAAGACGCAAAACGTCATTTATACATAGACTTCGAAGCGGACGATAAAATTATCGCTGATTATATTGATGCAGCACAATCAATTATTGAGAAATACTTGAATGTAAAGTTGTCTGATTTGATGGTGGATGAACAGCTTCCTTATGCGATTATTCAAGCTATCAAAATAATGGTGGGTAACTTATATAACAATCGTGAAGGGGTATCTTTCAATGCTGTTCCATATAAAGTTCCTTTTAGTTTTGAGTATCTGTTACAACCTTATAAGAACTATAAAAGAGAAAGTGAGGTAGCTCAATGAAAGCGGGATTATTACGTGAGTTTATCACCATATATAGGTATGAGAATGTTCAGTCTCCAACTGGTGAAATCACGAAACAAAAAAAAGAAATAGCCTTGTTGAGAGCATACCGATTAAAAAGTACAGGAACTAATAAAGAAGTAGCGAAAGAATTATTTGATTCTCAATCGATTACTTTTCAAATAAGATACTTTCCTGATATTCAAGATAGCGATATTATTAGTTATAAAGACACTGAATACAAAATAACGTTTATTGATGAAAACATTTGGGACAGGACACTCAAAATAACAGTTCAAAAAATTAATAAGTAATGACTAATAAGGATTTAGACGTTCAAATCGAACTGATTAATTTAGAGACTGTTAAGGATGCGATTCAAGAACTTGGTGATTCAATTTCCCAACATAAGGTAGTGGATGCAGCTTTGAAGAAAGGTGCTCAATACCTAATGAATAAGGGACGCTTGAAGTTACGTCAACGAATGAAAAATCGCAAAGGGGTGTCGGGTAACTTATTGAAGAGTTTTTCTTACAGAATCAAGAAACGAAAATTCGGTGCATTGGTCGGATTCAAAGAGAAAGGCAGGCACGCACATCTTGTCAGTCAAGGAACTAGAAAGCGTTATACCCGCAAAGGTCAATATCGAGGATTCGTGACTGGTAATCACTTTTGGGAAGACACACGGCAAAAAGAAACTCCACGTGCTATGGTGTTAATTCTCAATCAGATTAAAGCATCAATAACAAACATAAAAAACAGACACAATGGATAATGTAACTTTTTATCCTTCAAAACTTCAAACAAAATTTAGTGTATGTACATTAATTCGTGAAAAACTGCTAGCTGATGAAAAGATAAAGGAATTGGTTGATAGTAGGATATATCCTATCATAGCTCCTGAAGGAACTGAAGGTAACTATATAGTTTATGTAAGAGACGAATATAGTATTGATAGAACAAAAGTAGGAATCGCTTTTCATAAGTGTATCGTCTTTATCAGTTGTGTTTCTTCAAGTTATGATGAATCACAAAAAATCGCTGATGCAGTCTTTCAAGCCTTGGATGGCAAGTACAAAATAAATACTGAACAACACAATATAAATTCAATCGAATTAATCGATTCAACAGAAGATTATAATGGGGATGTTTATATACAAACTCTCTCATTTTCAATAAAATAAAAAACAAAAAATAAAAATATGGCAAATTATACATCAGATAATTTAATCTTAGGGGATGAGTTATTCCTTTATGTGAAGGCAGGAACGGGTGACACTTACAGCCCAATCGCTTACTCAACATCTTGTAGCTTGAATTTATCTCAAGATGCAATCGACACTAGTAACAAAATGGCTGGGGTATGGGCTTCTGCATTGCCTGGCAAACTCCAATGGACTGTTTCAACTGAATCGTTGATGTCCTACGATGAGACAGGCTACGGCTTCTTCGTTGATATGATGACACAAAGAAAGCCTTTTCTCATTAAATTCGGTCAAACAACTGATATTTCAGCAGGTAATTTTGAGATGGACGAAACAAAAACGTACTACACAGGTCAGGCTTACTGTACTTCTTGTAATTTGAGTGCTGATAATGGTTCTGTATGTACAATGTCAATTGAGTTGACGGGCGATGGCGCATTGACTAAAACGGACGCAAAAGCATAAAAATTAAAAACAATACATTATTTGAAGGTGGCTAATTAATTTTAGTCACCTTTTTTTATATATATAATAATGTGCGTGCGCGCGTGCGTACCTTTATATATAATTGTGCGAACAGTGCGAACTTTATTTTTAGGTACGCATAGTTCGCACTTTTTTTATTATTCATTTTAATCATTAAAAACATATCTAATAAAAATAGATATGAAGAAATTAAATTTCAATTTAAAATTAAATATCAAATCAATTATATATTATGAGAGACTAACAGGTAGACCGTTCTCAACGTTCACAGGTTCAGAAGAAGATGTCATTCCCCTGTTGTACTGTATGCTTGTAGCGAATAATGACTTCAAGCGCACCTACGAAGAAACGATAAAGTATTTATTCACAGATGAAAAATTTGTAGAGGAAATTAATTCAAGGCTTCAAAAGATTTTTCTCTTTGAAAGTCAGTTCTTCAATAAAGAAGAGGAGAATAAAGAAATACCTACTGAAATTAATACACCAAATAAAGAAGAATCCAATAAAGTCTATATCTATCAATTAGTACCGATATTGGTAATGGACTGTAACTTGAATATTGATTATGTTCTCAATGAGATGCACTACTCCGAAATAGATAGTTACATCAAATACAGGGATGATAAAAATAAAAACAGACTAGAAGAAAAAAGACTGTTTACCTATTTAACCATAATGCCACACATCAACGCTAAGAAGTTGACGGTATCAGAGCTATTGCCTTTTTCGTGGGAACAAGAACAGAAAGAAAAAGAAGGATTGAAAGTGATTGATAATCATAAAGATAAGTTGAAGAACTTTATGAATAGCGGTTCAATCGAATGGAAACAACCTACTGAATAAAAAGATAAACACAAACAAAATAAATGAGCAAAAAACTAGATTTCTCTATTGCTGTCAAGTTAGCAGCAGAGAATTTTCAGAAAGGAATTAAAAACATACAATCACAACTTGGTAAGTTTAAGAAGCTAGCTATCAATGCTTTTGCTGGCTTTTCTGCCTTATCTTTTGGTCGTGATATGATTCAAGCGGGTGCACAGTTTCAAGACGCAATGGCAAGGGTGCAAGCTATCTCAAAGGCTTCCACCAACGATTTGAAGTCATTACGAGAAGAAGCAATGAGATTGGGACGTGACACGAAGTACACGGCAACAGAAGCTGCTACTGCACTGGAACAACTTATTAGGAACGGTCTAAAGCCACTTGCAGCCAAAGAAGCACTGGGCGGTGTCCTTCAATTAGCTCAATCCCAAGCAATTAGTTTAGCAGAAGCAGCCGACATTGCCACCACATCAATGAACGCTTTTGGCTTGTCTACTAAGGACTTAACTAGAATTAATGATGTACTAGCAGCAACAGCAAGTAATACAGCTACGAACGTTCTTGAATTGTTTGAAGCGTTCAAGATTGCCGCTCCGATTGCAAAATCAGCAGGCGTTAGTCTTGAAGAAACAGCTACCGTATTAGGTGCTCTAGCAAATCAGGGCTTCCGTGGTTCTGAAGCGGGAACAGGTCTCAAACAGGTGATTCTTGCGATTGCGGACAAAACGCCTGACGCCATCAAAGTTGCCGAAAAATACGGAATCCAACTTGATGAGGTAAGCCTTAGAAGTGAGGGACTTATCAAGACATTAGAACGTATGAAGGCGGCTGCAATGGGCTTTAGTATTCAGGATTTAAGTCAGTTCGCTAATAAACTGGGTGCGCCGAAGATGGCGGCAGTGCTAAATACCGATATGAGTGAATTATATCAAGCCGTAGCCAACAGTCAAGGCGAAGCTGCACGAATGTTTGAAGAGGGACTTGGTGAGTTTGAGAAGGCTCAAAAGACGTTGAAGTCTGTTTATGAAAACACTCAAATTAAGGTATTTGATTCATTTAAGAATCTTTTTACTGAACCTCTTAATTATTTGGCGGAGTTTATCAGACGAATACAAGATGTCCCTACCGTGATGGTGGCTTCAATCGGTTTAGCATTAAGTAAAATTGGTGGTATCTTCCAAAAGACACAGGTTAAATTGAAGAGCTTTGCGGAAGCAGAATACACAAAAGAATTAAACAAAAGAAGTGACGCTTATCAAAATGCTGCGATAGCTCAAAGTATCACTAATATAAATCAAGGTGTCAACAAAGATACAGCAAACTATTATAAGTCATTACATCAAGAACTAGGACAAGTAGCCGATAAATTCGATTTGTCAACTAAAAATGGTAAAACCTACCAAAAATTGATGAATGACCTAACTTATATCACCAATGCTAGTACTACAAACACTCAAAAATATAAGAGAGCTATTGCGAATGTGGCTGATACTTTATCTACCTTTAATCGTCAAAGTCAGAATGTTAATGTCAATGTACTACGTACTGCCTATGTAGATTTTGAAAGAGACAAAAGTAAGATTATTGCTAGTGCTTCCAATTTTCAATCGACAATGACAAGTGTATTTGGCAAAATTGGAAATGCTGCTAAAACGGTCGGTAGAAGTATTTATTCCTTCTTTGGTGGATGGGTTGGTATCGCTCTTACTCTTGTTTCAGTGGTAGGAACTAGCTTGGTGTCAGCTTGGAGAAAGAGCACTGAAGCAGTAAGGAACGCTAATAAGTTGATGAATGAAGCTACCATTAATAACAACAAATTAGAGACTTCATTTCTTCAATTAGTATCAATCCTACGTGAGCACGAAAGTAGTTCTTATGCTTGGCAAGCTGCTATGTCAAAATTAAAAAGGGAATACCCTGAACTATTGGAAAAATTGCATCTTGAAAAAATATCAGTTAATCAGAGTGCCGAAGAATATGATAAGTTAGCTAGTAGAATTAAAGATGTTATCAAATGGCAAAAGCAATACAATCTGTATAAAGCTAAAAATGATGCGATTGAAGGATTGAATAAATCATTCTTTGAAAATAATTCTGTTTTCAATGAATTAATGAATAATATTCAAAAGAGATTTGAATCTAACGGATTAATAAAAGAAGTAGCAAAAATAAGAACTGACGATTTAAAGAATAGCGTAAATAATATTTTATTATCTGATAAAAACGATACAATTAAGAAACAAGAATTAATTAAATTAATTCAAGATGCTTTCAAAAATGATAAAAATTCAGCTTCTTTAAATGCTACTGCTGAAAGGTTTGCTAATCTAACAATAGCACATTATAATGCTAAAGCAGGATTGAAAATCAAAGAATTAAATAGAAATTTCCCTGAAGGTGAACCAATCAAAGATAAGTTGACATCTGACATTGATAAATACTTATCAGATAAGGAAGGCGAACTGAATTTGGCTATCGCTAATGCTCGTAAAGAAGGTGCAGCAAAAGGTTGGGGTGATGAACAGATTAAACAGAAAATCAACACTTTGGCAAAAGATTTGATTGATGAAATATATAAGGAATTGGACGGTCAATCTTATATTGATAAAAAGGGAGACAAGCGTTCCTCACTTGAATATGCTCAAACAACAGGTAGTTACCAATTCATTAAGAATCAATCGATTGCTAATATAGTCAAACCTGACAAGAAAGCTGAACAAAGAGAGAACAGTATAGCTGATGCAGAAAAGAGATACGCTATCAATTTAGATTACTACACAAAAGAATTAAAATTAAATTTGATTGATGAAAAGAAATTTCACGAGAAAAAATTATCTGCTCTTCAATCATTAATTTCCTCTTACGAATTTAATGGTGATGCTTCCAAATTGGAGACTCAAAAATATAAGGATTTGATTAAAGAAAGAGAAAATTTAATCAAGACGCTGAAGAAAGAGAATGACGATGCAGAACGAGCTAAAGAACTTAATCGTTATAATCGTGAAGCTAGTTCTCGTGCTAGTTACTTGAAGAAGAACTATGATAATGTGGTAAATGGTGCGGGTCGTGAGCGCATTAATAAGTGGGATTTCCTTAGCTTTGATAAAAAAGAAGATAGAGAGAATGAAGTTTTAACAGGGTATCTGAAAGCTCAATTGGATAAATTAAAACAACTACGTTCAAATATTAGTGCCGAAGACATTGCTAAAGCAAAAGAACTTCAAACAGAAGGTTCTAATGAACTATTAAGGCAAGTCGAACAATTAGATTTAGCCATAGAAAGATTAGGCGAACACGTTACAAACTTGGAAGACAAGTTCCAATTTAAACAAGCCCAACAACGTATAAAAGACCTTCGTAAACAGATGGATAGAGGTATCTATGAGGGACTTAGAACAACGTTAGCCGAAACTCCAAAGGCTTTTAAAGCTCTTATTGATAGCTTCGAGGATTGGGATGAAATGACAGGATTTGAAAAGTTTCAAACCTTTGTAGATAGCTTGTTTGGTGGAATCGATGCTATATTGGAAATGTATAGTGCCTGGAAACAACTTACTGACGTTATCAATAACTATAAGACTGCCACACAGACACTTAGTATGATTGAAAACGGTGCGACAGCACAAAGAATCGCCAATACGCAAGCTGAAGCTAATGCGGTTATGACGGCTGAATTAAGTAAAACTACTGCTAAAGCACAAAGTACAACTCAAAGTATTGCTCTTGATTCTGCGGCTGCTGCTAGCACTAAAGCGACAGCAACATCAAACGTTGCTGCTAATACAAGTGAAGCTGCTTCGAGTGCTGCTAAAGGTGCTGCAAAATTGCCGTTCCCAATGAACTTGATAGCGATAGCAGGTGCGATAGCAGGTGTGTTGGCTTTATTCAAAGCGATTCCGAAATTCGCCAATGGTGGTATAATCGGTGGCTCAAAATTTAGTGGTGATGCTAATCTGGCTAGGGTCAACAGTGGTGAAGCCATCTTGAACGGTTCACAACAGGCACGCTTGTTTAAAGTATTGAACAGCAATGCACCTGCTAACTCATTAAACGGTCAGGTTGAATTTAAAATCAGTGATAAAGCACTTGTAGGAATATTAAAACAACATAATAACAGAATAAACAGATTAATCTAATGTACAAATTATTATATACTTCGATGTTTAAAGACATCGATGAAAATTCAATCGAAATAGAAATATATAAAAATTTTGAGGATGCGGCAACAACAGTCGCACCCTCTGAATTACAATGTTCTGCTGACGCTGTTAGTATCAACTATGAGAGTGATGATGATGTCTTCAAACCTATTAAATGTTCTGATTGTCAAATCAATATCGTAACAAAAACAATATTAACAGAGTTATATACCGCATTGAAAAATGAAATCTATTGCTTGATTAAAAAGAATGACAAGACAATATGGTGCGGTTTTAGCGTTCCTTGTTTGTATCAATCTGACTATGACAATGAATATAATCAGTTGTCATTGCAGTTTAATGATATTCTATCGAGTTTGGAGAATTATAAGTACAGTTATGTAAATGGTAGTCAATCAATAGTAAGTTTCTATTCAATTTTAAAACACATAATAAATAAAATTGATTCAAATAATTTAATTAAAAATATTTATCTACATAATTCAAAAAGAATCAATGGTACTGTTGAATTATTGAATAACCTATTTATTTTAGATAGAAATTTTTTTGATGAAAGTGAAGAAGCTGAAAATTGTAAAGACATTATAGAGTATATATCACGATTCTTGGGAACGACCTGTTATTATTTTGAGGATTCAATTTATTTCACTGATTTTAATTCGATTAAAACTATCAAAGAATACACAAAATATAATTTGATTGATGATACCAATTCAGTAGTAAGTATTGATAATAATGTAATTGATGTAAATAGTAATGTGTATTATGCTAACGCTACGATAGGTATCAATGAACAATATAATAAGGTAGTAGTAATAGCAAACACGAACAGTAACAACACAATTATTCCTGATTGGGATGATGCAGATGATTTAATTAATCAGAACGCTGACCCGAACAAATTTTATGAGACACATAGAAGCATTGATAATAAAGACTATACGATGCTTAATGCCTTCTTCAAAAGTAGGTCAAATTGGAACTGGCAGAAGCCCAATATATTGGGTGTCGTACTAGAAGAAATTACAGTTCAAAATGCAGATTCAAATGGCTCGTACTGGCAAAAAGTTGCTTCTTACGAGACTGAAAATGAGCCGTCTTCTTTAAGTTGGAAAACCTATTTTACGACTTGTGATTATGGTCTAATGGGATTGAAAACTACAAGTGGTGTTCAACTTTCACTGAAGAACAAACCGCCATTGGCTGTTAAGGGTGGCACATTCATCATTGACATAAAGTACAAATTATCAGGCGATTGGAACGCTTCAAATCACGTTAAAACTTCTGATGAGACTTATTATAATGGTAAGTACAGCACAGGCTTCTATGATACTATGTTTCAATGTAGGTTGGCTATCGCTGATAAAATGTATTATGATGGTGAACAGTGGGTAAGTTACACTGAATATCAAAATAAGGTAGATAGAGGATACTATCAAGTGTGTAATGGCCCTAACACGTGGCAAGGGGCTAAATGGTATCGCTATCTTGATGAATACAGCTACTGGCGGTTCTGTAATGAAGCTGAATATAATGCAAGTACACGTGAAAAATACACTGGTGGTTTTGCTGATGTCAATGCAGTATATATGTTTATGAGGAATGGTGAGAGGATTTTCGTTGAAAAGTGGTACTATGATGAGTGTAAGTTGCAGGACTGCTTTTATTTAGTTCATAAAAACAAGGTTGATGATAAGGTTTTCGATACAGAATATAGTTTAACAAATACGGTTAGTTGGAGAATGAACCTTGCTGACAGCGAAGATGGTGTCGCAATACGTCTTCCTGAAGACCAAATTACTCTAGGCGAATTGATTTTTGAATTATATCCTGCTAATCAGCTTGGAACAGTTCCGATGCGTAGAACCGACCAAGAACCAATCCGATGCAATGCCTTCCACCTATCAGATATTAAATTAAAGTACACTACTTCAAGTTATGTTAAAGATGTATTCAATGATGAAGTTTATGATGATGATATAAAATTCGAAAATGTAATCAACGAACAAATAATCAAAGAATTAGATGATATTGAATTTCGTGTGAATACCTTTAACGAGCATTCAGGCAGTTATTCTTATGTATTATTCAAGCAAGGAGACAGCTATAAATTCGTAGATAATATCTTCGATATATCAAACAAAGAAACAAAAAAATCAGAAGAGCATTGCATTGAAAAATACACGAATTATTATTCAAAACCGAGATTTATTTATTCAAATTCAATTAAGAATAAAAATGTAAATCTCAATTCGATTCTTAATGAAAAGAGTACTCAAAAAGATTATATAATAAATTCGGTAACGTATGATTTAATTAATAATAAGGTTGACGTAGAATTAAATGAAATTAATTAGAAAATGGAAATAAAAACAAATTATATACCTCACAATTTTAGAAATAAATACCTGAAGAATACAGGTGGTTTTGCTTCGTCTTCTTCGTCTAATGTAAGTACAGGGAATGGTCTGCCTTATGTTCTTGATGAAAACGGAAACTATGTGGTTGAAAAACAAGTACTTTTCAAGAAGTCGATAATAAGTAAAGAAGAGGTGGTGGCGTATGGAGAGGATAATGTTGATTATGTAGGTACTTATGCACCACTTAATCACCCGCATACGGTTGATGATATTACAGGATTAAAAGAAGTATTAGATAATGTGGGTAGTGGTGGAACTTGTTCAATCGAGGTGATAGATAATCTTGATTCTGTTTCTTCAACTGCTGCGTTGAGTGCAAGACAGGGAAAAATACTATCAGAACTGATAGCAGATAAAGGTAGTGTATCAAGTTGGAACGACATAAAAGACAAGCCTTCTGTTTTTCCACCTTCAACACATACTCATTCAATATCTGATGTTTCTGATTTACAAAGTCAATTGAATAGTAAGGCTAGTTCTTCTCACAGCCACGTTATTTCAGGTATCACGGGACTATCAACTGAATTGGGTAATAAGGCTAATGTGAATCATTCTCATTCTATATCGGGTATCACTAACTTACAAAATCAATTGGATAGTAAGGCTTCCAGTTCCCACACTCATTCGATTAGTAGTATTACTAATTTACAGACTGAATTAAATAAGAAGTCAAACACGGGACACACGCATACTGTAAGTGACATTACTAATTTGAAAGAAGGACTACCTTATACTGTTGATAATGAGGGAAATTACATCATTGATAAAAAGGTGATATTCAATGAAACAATAATATCGAAAGGTGAAGTGGTAGCTTACGGAGAGGACGATAAGAAGTATGTTGCTACTTATGCACCATTAAACCATTCACATACAATTAGCGATGTAGATAATTTAGAAGAGACAATTAATAATATAGTTGTTAGTGGTGGTACTAAAATTGAAGTGATAGATAATCTTGATTCTGTTTCTTCCACGGCTGCATTATCAGCTAAACAGGGAAAAATACTATCGGACTTGATAGCTGATAAGACGGTTACTTGGGACACATTACAGAACAAGCCTTCAACGTTTACGCCTTCAGCGCATAGTCACGCAATAGCTAATGTGACAGGACTTCAGGGACAACTAGATAGTAAAGCCGCTAGTAGCCATACACATTCGATAGCTAATATATCGAATCTACAAAGTCAATTGGATAGTAAAGCTAGTGCAAGCCATACACACGCAATATCAGCAGTAACTAATTTACAAGCTGAATTAAATAAGAAATCTGATACGGCACATACTCACGATAGTCGATATTATACTGAAACAGAGGTGAATAACTTACTTGCTGCTAAGGCTAGTAGTAGCCACACACATACGATAGCTAACATCACTAATTTACAAAGTCAGTTGGATTCAAAGGCTGCTAGTTCTCATTCACACGTCATTTCGGGTGTCACGGGATTACAGGGACAGTTAGATTCAAAGGCAAGTAGTAGTCATACTCATACGATAGCGAATGTTACCAATTTACAGGCTGAATTAAATAAAAAATCTGACACGGCACATACCCACGATAGCCGATATTACACAGAGACAGAAGTAAATAACTTACTTGCTACAAAAGCTAGTAGTAGTCATACACACACAATAGCTAATATTACAGGGCTTCAAGGACAGTTGGATGGTAAGTCAAATAACGGTCACACTCACGCTATATCAGGTGTAACAGGCTTGCAGACACAATTAGACAGCAAAGTTAATACGTCTAGTATATCAACTTTGAGTGTTAAAAATTCAGATACAGTTGATAATTTACACGCCAGTTCATTTATGAGGTCTGATGCTAATACAACGTGTACAGGTACGATTACTTGTGCTAATTTGGTTGCTAATGGTGAAATCACCGCTTATTCAGACAAACGATTAAAGACAGATATTCAAACATTGAATAATCGAGGGTTACTTAATCCTGTTGTCTACACTAAAGATAATAAAAAGCAGATTGGATTTATAGCCCAAGAAGTACAAGAAGTTTATCCTGAATTAATTAGTGAAGATGTTAATGGCTATCTATCGTTGAACTATCAACAACTAACAGCCGTATTATCATCACAAATAAATGATTTATATTCAATTATAAATGAATTAAAATTAGAAATAAGTAAGTTAAAAAAATAATTAAAAATGAGTTTACCATATAAGAATTTGACCTTTGAAATTGTGGCAAAAGAGTTGGGTGAAAAGTCTCTGAAATTGAGTGATTTATGTACAAGCAAAAACATAAATTTATTTGCTTGGAGAAAGCCTTTCGCTTATGCTGCAAACAAAGTCGAAATGGATGATTATCAAGCTTGGAGAGGCAGGATGTATGGCTTTCAATTGGCTCCTCAAATCAATAGACCTGAAAGTGGTGCAGAAATGCCTGAAATGTCTTATAATCCGCCTTCAGGGGGTACTGAACAGCCTTTCCGTTTGGGTGATTTTCGAGGTTACGACCACCACGCCAAAAGCCCAATTACATTAAGCATTACAACAGAATATGATGATATAAACCCTACTGTTTGCCGACTGACTTTCAATCAATTAGACGGACAACTGACACTATCAGAAATCTTTAATACGCAGGGACTTTACCTTACTTTTATATATGTAAATGCAAACCGAATAAGGGTTATATCTGCAAGTAAGGCAATTAAGGATTTGGATAGAACAGAACAGACTTTGGAGATACCATCTTCAAGTGGCGACACTGGAATTCAGACTGATTTATACGTTTGTATGACGTTGAAACAGTTTACCGATTATAGAGATTTAACCGAATGGAGTAGTTTAGGTGGTTGTTTCCCTTTGAATTTTCCGAATTATCATAATTATCATTCGTCATTCGTTGTGCAAGCTCCTAGGTACGAAGCTATCAAGTTCACAGGTGCGACAATGAGGTATGTACATCATAATCAAAACGGAGCGATTTGGCTGAATAATCCTGTTATCACATACGCTAAAGAAAATGTAAATCAGGCTTCTGTAACGTTCAATGCTGATGAGTATTATTTGGAATATGAGTTATCAGGACATCAATTCATTGGCCTTGATAATAAGCGGCAAAATCAACTGATTGTTAATGATTTGGAAGGCACATACACCACATCTTATGAAGAAACAATTGAATTTGATAAGAAAATATACATCAAATTTGATGAGTACGCTTATGATAAAAACACTAACTTATTGAAAGATAAAGTTAGTTGTAGAATATATAGAAAGAAAGATTATAAGCTGATGGCGTATTTTGAAATAGATTTTAATAATTTGGAAAAATCACGTTTATCATAAATGAAACTAACGATAAAAGAAATTGTGACATTATCAACTGCTGTATTTGCTATATTGATAGGTTTTGGGCTTACAGTTGCGGGATTCATTGTTCCGCCTTTGGGGGCTATTTCGGATAGTGTTTTGTGGGTTCTTGGACAGGCTCTAGTATATGCAGGTAGCATATTCGGAATCTCAACACATTATAGTAGCGAGGTAAAGAAGTTCAAAGATGAAATAAAAAACGAAATAAATAACAAATAAAAATAAAGAAGCGTGCTATTTTTTATAGTGCGCTTTTTTGTTGATATTATATTTTTAATTAGTTTTGTATTTATAATTTAATTGATTAATGGTATGTTTGTAACAACTCATAGATTAGTAGATTTATTTTTGAAATATGCTAATAAAAGCGATTTGAGAAAAGTTGGTCTTGATGTTAATAATAACTCTTTGACAAGCAGACAATTGTCAAAAGATTCTTTTAAAAAAATACAAGAATTAATTAAAGAAGAATCGTTGAGAAATCTTCTTCTTAAACTTGAAAAAGATAATGGGGTATCATTAATTCATTATAATAATCTAGGTAATGATAAACCCGCTAAAGTCCTTTTTCAGTTGGAACGAATTTTTACCGAGACATTTAGAGAAAAAGAACGTTCCATATCTAATGGAAGTCGATATAGTTTTGATGAAGTTGAAGAAGCAATAAATTACCTCAATTTGATATTAGAAAATTTTGAGATATTATTTGCTGAATTAAAAAAAGAAAAGATACTTGAATTAGAAGAAGAACGTAATAGAATTAATACTCAAATTGAGAAATTAAAATAATCAATAATATGGCAACAGCAGGTAGAAAAGCACTATCCGAACAGGATAGGCTAACAGAAATTACTAAACACAAAGAGAGCTATTTAGCTTCAATTTCTGACACCAAGAAGTTAAAATGGGTTAACTTATCGATTGAAGACAAATACAAAAGAATCGTATTCTATAAGCGAAAACTGAAAGAAAAACGTACATTAATTCCTCTTTTTGAAGACATCAAATCTTCATTGAAAGGCTACGTTGAAACAGTTGCTCTTCAATCATATAAGGTTGAATTACAAGAAATTATTAAATTGATTGATAAGAAGATTGAAAACAATAAAGAAGCTGATAAAAAATTAGCTGAAATTGAGAAAAAGAAAAAAGAATTGGAAGAACAAGAAAAAGCATTAAAATCAAAAATGAAATAGGATGATAATGAAAGTTATGTTATATTCTTGCTTTTATGTATCTTTGCAAAATAACTTAATTTTGTACTATTATGAGTTGGATTGACGAGTGTATTAATAAGTTGAATACTATTCTTGACAATTGTGATGTTTATTATTATGAGCCTGAGGGTCGTGATAGACGGACATATATATCTATTGTGAATAATAGTAATGATAGTCTATATGAGCACTATGATGGAATTGAGGAAATTGCCAATGAATATGGGTTGGAGATTGCCACTAATGGTGATTCTTTTGATTTAATCGATATGGCTGATGATGAAGATTAGGGTATCAACTGATACCCTTTTTTACTCTGTCATTCCTTTCTCTTTGTAGCTTTTCATATTTTTATACTCCTCGTAAAATTCTTCCGAATTTAGTCTCATAGCATATCCAAGTAGGAATAGTATCTGTTCTTTGTTTAGGTCTTTGGAATTAGCCAATATGTTCATTATGGTGTAATCCGTTGAATGACAGTTGTCCAAGCCGCTTATAATAAAGTCTATTGCATCCCAGTAGCCCCTTTCTTTTTTATCCATTCTCATATCAGTTCTTTTTATATATAAATATCAGGTCAAATGGAAAAATAAAGAAATACCCTATAAATAATTTAGGGTATCAATCATTGATACCCTTTTTGCTATCCCACTCAATTTTTACCCCTTGCATAATTTATGCAATTTACCTATTCCAATTACAGAGTGTTATATTGTGTACAAAGGTAATTGGTTGTTGATTCACCACAAATTCCTGTAATACTTTTTATTAGATTTTTTTGGATTTTAAATAAAAAAAATGTACGTTTGATTACACTTCTTGGAAGTTGCTGATATTTATTAATAGAAAGGCAGATTGCAAGCTGTTTGTAGCTAGCATTTTTAATCAGTTTAAGCTAGCTACATTTACTTTCTATTTGATGATAAACTGATTATTAATAATTAAACTAAACTGATTAACTTATGGAAAAAAGTACATTGAAGTCTTATAATGACTTGTTTAAAACAACTGATGGTAATACAGCTAAATTCTATGTATTATACAATACTAATCTTACTTATTTATTATCTTCCAATGAAATAGTGACATTCTATCAAATTGTACACGTCTGCAATATTGGAAGAAATTATGCTTCATTGAATTATCTTGCTAGACTATTGAATCAGTCAAACAAAACTGTTCAGAAATCTATTAATAAACTTTTGTTGTTAAACTTGATAACAAGGGAGAAAAATTATTCAGGTGCTTATTACTATACATTGAATCTTGAAGTAATCAAAGAAATATATGATAAATTAAATTCCTGTTTTAAATTGGAAGATAGGGAACGCTTTTGTGTTGAATATATTGCATCCTGTACTGAATCTTCAGATAATGTATCTATGGAAGAATTTACTACACCTATGGAAAAAAATTCCACACCTGTGGAAAATTTTACCACAGGTATGGAAAAAATTACTACACCCCCTATGGAAAAATTTACTACACATATAAGTAATATAGATATTAAAGAAGATGATTTAAATAAAAAAGATGAATTTAATAAAGAAAATAAATTTCATAATAAAGATGTCGAAGTTGGAGAGGTAGCTAACGCTGATGTTACAAATGAGATGGCTAACGCTAATTCTTCTTTTAATAATTTTGATAGTTCAACTAACGTTGATAAAGAATCTGTTTCAACAGATGATGTTATTGAGGAGATGTTTCCTGAAAAACCAAAAGATAAAAAGGAACAGGCTAACGCTGATGTTACAAACGGAGTGGCTGACGCTAAAACTTCTTTCAATATTGATTTAAATAAATATTTAGAAAATAATTCAAATAAGACTGCTATTTCAATTGAAAATAAAAAGGAATGTAATTCTTCAATTAAAGAAGAATCTTCCAACAGAGGGCAAATAAACAGTACTGACGGTGATGTAAATAAGGCAAATGAAACTGCTAACGCTAAAAATAAATTGAAAATGAAACAAGAAGCAAAAGAATACTTTAAAGCAATTATCAATGAAGTTAATTATCTAAATAGAACTAATTCCAATAATGTTAGTAAATTGAAAAGCTACTATGATGTGATAAATACACTTTCAATTGATGAAGATGATAAAAAAGAAATGTTGGATAAATGTAATGATTATATCAAAGAAATTTCTTCAAAGAAAACTGTAAATAAAGCTGATAGTTCAACTTTAAATGAAAAAACAACAGATTCTTCAATTGAAAAGAAATCTCTCAATACAGAGCCTAAAAACGATACAAACGCTAATGTAAATAAAGAAGAATCATTCAAGTTACAACAGGCTTCAAGAGGTATTGAATACAAGAGATACTTCAATAACATTCAAGTTGCTTTGAGCAAGCGTTGCTTAGGTACACTTGTCCAATATGAGAAGGACTTTCAGAAAAAAGTAGAATACCTGTCTGACGAGGAACTTGATGATTTGAGAAATATGATAGCTGATGCTAAACATAGAGTTCAACTAGCAATGAGAGCCTGACGATATTGTTTCAAACGGACTGGCTAACGCTGTTTCTCTTTTTAATTTTATTCTTCAATTGAAATAACAAAAAAAAACATTTTCAAATTAGATTTTATTAAAAAGGGATACTGTGTAATGAATAACAAGTGTAACCCAATCGGAATGGCTGACGCTTTTTTGCCAGCCGTTTTTGAATATTAATCAATATAATTATGAGAAAGAATAAAACAGGTACAAAGGTGTATGGTAGCTTCAGTGATAGTTTCTACTATGATATTATTGAAGGAACTTACTATATCAATAAGAAAAACGAAGAGAGAGTGTATAAATACAGGTCGAAGCTGAAAAAGAAGAGAAAAGCTCAAAGAAAGAAACAGGCTTCCAATAAATAAAAACAGCAAATGAATTGCTTCAAATGCTGCCTTTATAGTTGTTTGATTCATTCTTGTTTCAAGCTCATAAAAGAATCATAATCAATGTCTAATGTCCTATTATTTTGTAAGAACCAATCAATGTATTGAGGGTCTTCCTTATATATGTCTTTATAAGTTTGACCCTTATACTTACCAAATGGAATTGTGTCTTCAATTGTTGTTTTTGGAAATACCCTATCTATTTCTTCTTTGAATTTTTGTTGAGCTTGTTCATCTTTTGGGTCAATGCCAGTTAGAGTAGCAAAGTCAATTTTGTAGTAAGGGTCTTTTTCGGCAAGCCAAAAGATATATTGAGGGTCTTTTTTATAAATGTCTGCAATACTTTTTCCCTTGTATTTGCCAAAAGGTATAATTTCGTCAGGTTTGTGAAAAGGAAATATCTCATTCATATCAACTCCTGGCACATCAACCAGAGTCCATTCTCCACACCCTGCACACGGTATTTCTCCATTGTTATCGGGATATACTTGTTTCATATATTCATCATTACGAACATTGTCAATCAAACAATATCCGTATGCTTTACCGTATTGTCCTCTTGGTTCTATTCGTTCAACCATAAATGTTTTCCCTTTTGTATTACAACGGTAATCTGCATTAAGACTGCGGCAACGTTTTACTTGAAAGGGAATACGTTTTCCAATATTGTAGTAAATATTGAAGATATTATCACTTGGGTACATAATCGTTTGAAATTTATAATTATTCTATTACAAAAGTAATGAAGTTTCTAATAATTTGTATCTTCTATGTGAATTATTTTACTGCTTTTTTATGAAATCTTCTGTGAAATAATTATAGTAATTAGGATGGATATTTAAAAGAGGATGATAAAAGAAGATTAGATTTTTTTGAATAGAAAATATTCCTCAAAACAATAACTTTTCAAATCAATGTGATATTTATTATAAAAGAGAAAAATAAATATATTTCAAAAGTTGTTTTTCAAAAATAAAAAATATACATTTGAGTTGTAAATAAAAAGAAATAAATAGTGATTAAATTATGAAGTTGACTAGACTAGATGCAAATGAAAAAAACGTAGTAAAGACATTGATAGAATTAATGCCTAACACTGATAAAGACTTATTATTAACGATAGTTGATTTTGTTATTGAAGAAACTTTAGTTATGTCTACCTTTATATCTTATCTTGAAACAAAAGCATATAAGTGTAAAGATGAGAATATTGTAAAAATAAGATTCTATCTTGACCCTTCAATTGAAAGAATTATATTTATAAATCAAGGTATACTTAATGTGATAGCGTATGATTTAGAAGGCTATTTTAATGGTAAGTTCTGTAATGAAGCTATTAAAGTTACAGTTAAAGATAGAGATGTATTTGAAATTACAATATCACTTGACACAGTTCTGATACCACAGTAGTCGTTGTCTAGTTTAACTATATATACTTGCGAGTTAGAGAAGTGGTCAATCTCGTCAGTCTCATAAACTGAAGAACGTAGGTTCAAATCCTGCACTCGCAACGATAAATATCAATCTTATGTTTATTTTGATAACTTAACTGATATTTCTCTTGTTAAAAATTTTATTGTTCTTTAAATTTATTATTTATGGTTGATGTGCTGTTGTGATAACAGCACATTTTTTTATCCATTTTTCTTCAATTTTCTATCACTTTTTGATTTATACAGATATTTATAAATAAAAGAAAGAAAATGAAATACTATACTTTTATTTTGATTCTTATTTGTATTGTGCTTTTGATTAAATCATATAATACAAATAAATTAATTCAAATTATAAATAAAAATAAAATTGAAAATGTGACAAGGAAATGACTGATGAAGAAAGAATAAGAGGACAAGAGAAGAAAGATAGGGAAGAGGTTATCAAGCTATTTAATACTATTTTTAAAGACGTACAATATACATCTTTACCAATATCAGCTACCACTGATATAACCGTGACTGCAACGACAACAGGGCACTGTACAGGATTATACAACGTAGAAATAAAAGAAAGAAATGTTCCTATTGATAGATTTAATGACTGTTTCCTTGAAGTAATGAAGCACGATAGTCTTAAAAGCACTTATACAGACCATAGACCGCTTTATATAGCTCTTTATCCTTCGGATAGAACTGCTTGTGTTTGGAGCTTCAAATTCATCAATATGGCTGATATTAAACAGGAGAAAAGATGGATGAACAAGTCAACTTACTGTTCTGATGAAAAGGTGTTGAAAGACGTGTATATAATGCCTTTGAGTATAGCAAAACAATATAAATACTAATTTTTCTGTCATTTCATAATATATTTTTTTAAGATAAATCCCCCTGTCTTCACAGATAAGGGGATTTGATTTCATTATAAATCTTCAATTCCTTCTTTCTTCATATTTTTCCACCCTATACCATCTATATAGGTTAATTTTACCATTGATAATGAAGATATTTCTAAAAGAATATATCCAACTGTGGTATCAAATTGAGTGGAATATGTACAATTGCCATTTTTTAATTTTATCATCTTTTCTTTATTGCTAAGTCCATATTCACCGCCTTCAAAGATTTCTGTTGTATTTGAAGGAGAACCGTACTTGGTAGATAATTTGTCTTTGAAATTACGATAATCTGAATAAAGTCCGCTCCAATTTCCTTTTGGTGGTAAAAAAACGATAACTCCACATATATTTGGAGAATCATCTATAATAATATTGCACCCATTTATCCCTGCGAATTTTCCTTCAAGCCAATATTTACCATCTAATTTCTCTTTTGAAGAAAAATGTTTCTTTTGTAATTTTGAAACAAAAGTTTTGCTGTTCCCCATTAAAGGTATTCCTAAAAATTTTTGATGGAAATGTTCTTCCCAATCATTATTGTTGATTCCAATATTTATTGAAAATCCAAAAGAGCAACCAATCAGTACCCGAAATCCTTTCTCTTTGTCGTAAATCTTTTCAACGAATACTCCATTGTAATTTCTACTGAACTTACAGCTATCCTGTTTGAGCTTTTCTAATTTTTCTTCATTGGAGGTTGGGATAATTCCTGAAAAAAACTTTTCATATATTTCAGGCTCTTTCCTATATTCTTCATAAGCTTTTTTATTTACATCTTGATATATTGAATCAAGTTTTTCCCAAGAAAAACATTCAGGGAGGAATATGTTTATAGAAACTGTCTTGCTTCCCATAGTTTGAATAAATAAGTCACAATTTTTATAATCATATATTTCCCCTTTGAAATTGTAACCTTCAGTGATTTCTCCTTCATCCCATCTGTTGTTTCTTAAAGTTCCTAGAACTTCGTCAGCAGAACTATTGAAGTGTAATCCGTCTATAATGTATTCTTTTTCATTTTGTGCGAATAGAGGATTTTGTGCTATCAATATGCCTATTAATAATAAGTACTTTCTCATAAGTATTTTATATTGAATTGTTTAATATACTATGCAGCAAATATATAAAATAAATTTTAAATCATAGAAATACTTTATAATATAAAATCCCCCTGCTAATCACTAACAAGGGGATTCGCTTTTTGTGCAAGTGTGTTTTTCAATTATAATTTGGACGTTTTAAACATAGAAAAGTATGTAAAAATATTAGTTAAATTATGAAAACTTTAGATGTCCTGTCGTGTAATAACTATTTAACTCAATGTCGCTTTTGCTTGTGTGCGTGATACAAATATGCAAAAATGAATTATTCTATTCGTTTATATTTCGTTGTAATTGGAGTCCCAGTAATCGGATTTTTGCTTTTTGCGGTGAAATTCTTATCAGTAATTTCAGTTATTTCAGCTTCAAAGGATAGACCAAACTCTGATTTGAATTTGAAAATGTTGCCTTCCATTTGCCATTTACCGCTATCAGAACCATTGTCATTACCGTTCCAATAAGTTCCGTCTTCATTAATCTTGAAGATTGAGGTAAATTCATCTTCATCGTAACCTGTACTGCTTTCGATTACTTGCCACCAACCGATAATCATTTCAGCATAGTTCTTGTCTCCGTCATCGTCTTTTGTTTCATCATCATCTGACGAACAACTAACGAATAAACTAACACTAAACAACATTGCTAATAAAGCAAATAAATTAATTTTTTTCATCTCATAAAAATTTTAATGGTTAATAATGATTTTATTTAAAAAGAATTTTAATTTAATTTTAAATTGTGATTTATTTAAATCAAAAATAGAATGTTCTTTAGTTTTTAAATTAATTGAATGTAATTGATTGTTTTTGGTGAGAATATATAGATTCCTTTCGTCTATGGATAGACCGTAAATGGCTGCTATTTCAAGCATTAATGAATCACTAAAATAAATAGCGTCAAAATCAATATCCAAGTCTAGTTTTAGACATAAATATTGAAGTTGTTCCAAGTTCTCTATGTAACTCTGTCTTTGAATTAAACTTGCTATTTTTTTTGCTTCTCTAGTATTCATACTTTGCCGTATTACTTGTGCCTTAAAGACGAAAAAGGGCACGAAACTAACTTATCGGCAAAGGAGGTACTGACAATACCTAAACCACGAATAAGCAGTCCGCACCCCAGTTATGTAATACGTAAGTATATACATCGGGCGTGGACGCTTAACAGTCGTGGTTATTTAAAGTTCAATTGTCAGTTTTCCTTTGCCACTTATTAAACGTCTTTTACGTTATGATAGATTTCTCCCTATCATACGGCAAATATAGAAATTTTCTGTTACATATATAATAAAACCTGACTAATTTAATCAGATTTATTTTTTGCAATCTTTAGGCTAGTAAAGTTTAAAAGTTTGTATTGTATTACCATCATTGGTATTGTATCTTCTTCATTAAACTCAAAATCTGTAAAATCATATTTTGCATAGAACGCATATTTATCATTTTCTATTGGGCGACTACACATATTGCGATAAAGATAATATGGTTGTTCGATGTTGTAGAATTTAACCTTTATCTTCCTTTCACTTCTTTTATTTCCGACTTTATATATATTTATTTCTTCGATATAATCTTTAATTAAGTCTTTAATTGAATTGTATTCTTTTATGCTGTCTATATATTCGTAACGTGAGTGGGATTGACTGTGTATATTTTTGTTTTTAGTTATAGCGTCTATTTTTTCATTTCTAGCTTTTATTTCTGATTCAAATGATTTTATTCCTTCATTTAGTTTTTTGATATTGTTTTTAAATGTTTCAATATCGATTGATTCTGCATCAAGTTTTATGTTTTCTTTTTTGATTTGATTCTTTAGTTTATTGATGTTGTCTGTTATTGTAAAACATTCATTACTTAGAGTTTCGATAATCTTGTCTGATTCCTGATTTAGTTTTTCAAAGAAGTCATCATTATTATATAGAATATATTTTAATAATCTCCATATAATAGAATCGATATGGTTGCAACTGATACCAACACTTTGATGGCAGATATTATTCGGTTCATAGATACCGTAGCCAGGTGAATGGCTACAACAATACATATCAGTTGTTGTTTTAGAAGAAAAGTTACCACCACAATAAGGACATTTTATTAGATAATCCAAAAGTCTTCCTTGCTTCTTTTTTGCTCCTTTAGCTTTGGTTTGATTTGCGGTTAGCTTTAGTTGGACAGAATTGAATAATTCATCACTAACTATTCTTTCAGCCTTAATTCCCCTATAATAGTCTCGTCTCAATATATTACGTAATCTTGATTTAGTTATATTGATGTTATATTTCATCAGTATATATTGTGCAGTCGTTATCAATGATTCTCCTTGTCTGTTGTAGAACTGGAATAAATCTGCTACAATTTCTGCATTTACTTCATCTTTTATATATCTGTTATTCTTATCAAGTTTATATCCAAACGCAATCTGACCGCCTAAAAATTTCCCTTCACTTTTTAGCTGATTCATTTTTGATTTAATACGTTCACGCATCATCATTACTTCAGATTGAGCGAAGTAGGAGAGTAGTGTTAACTGCAAATCTATTTGAGAATTAATTTTTTTGTCTGAATCTAGTAACCACAAATTTTGCTTATATAGAAATAGGTTGATTTCTCTTTCAGCGCACCACTCAAAAAACGTAAATAGGAATGATTTTTTTCTTGATACACGTGATAACTCCCAAGTAGCAATAATCTTGATGTTGGGATTACTAATGAGGTATTGTTTAAGTAGTATTAATTGGGGTCTTTCATCATCAAGTCCTGACAATTTTTCGGCAAATACTTTAATAATGTTAAATCTTCCTGAAGCCCAATTTTCCAAGTCTATTAATTGCCTATTATAATCTTGTTCTTCAGTAGAAACACGTAAATAAACTACTATATCTTCCATAATGCATTGTATTTTAATTGATTATGTAAATATAGTAATTAAGAATCAAAATAGCAAATTGCGATTATGTTCTTTAGCCGTCTAAAACTACAATCTTCATTTCAATTTCAATATTATTAATATGTTATAATGTTTCCTACTGCTTTATTTTGCTTTTAGCTTTTCTTACAGAAGGGAGTGACTTATTTTACGAACACTTATTTCTTAAATTTGTCTCCCCACAACTGTATCATTCGCTCGGCATGTTTCTGTTCTGCCGGATTGTTTTGCGGTTGCCATATCCGTTTGTCTTTCAGCTCGTCCGGAAGAAATTGCTGTTTGACAAAGTTACCTTCATAGCTGTGCGCATATTTATATTCCTGTCCGTATCCCAACTGTTTCATCAGTTTGGTCGGAGCATTGCGCAGATGCAGGGGCACAGGCAGATTACCGGTTGACCGGACTAGCTCTAATGCATCGTTAATTGCACTGTATGCCGAGTTGCTTTTAGGGCTGGTAGCCAGATAAATCGTTGTTTCAGCCAAAGGAATCCGTCCTTCGGGCCAACCGATTTTCATCAATGTATCAAAGCACGCATTAGCGAGAAGCAATGCATTCGGGTTTGCCAAACCAATGTCCTCGGAAGCAGAGATCACAAGCCGGCGGGCAATGAAAGCAGGATCTTCGCCTCCTTCTACCATACGGGCAAGCCAGTAGATCGCTCCGTCAGGATCGCTGCCGCGGATAGACTTGATGAAAGCCGAGATAATGTCATAATGCATCTCTCCATCCTTATCATAAGCCAGTGGATTCTGTTGCAAGCGTTCGGTCACCATTTCATCGGTGATGACAACTGTTTCCTCCGTCTCCGATTGCACAACAAGTTCCAATATATTAAGCAGCTTGCGGGCATCTCCACCGGAGAAGCGCAACATAGCTGTTGTTTCTTTCAATTCAATTTTTCGTTCCTTCAGTATGGCATCTGTGGTGATGGCACGTTGCAGAAGTTCCAGCAAATCTTCTTTTTCCAAAGATTTGAGTACATAAAGCTGGCAACGGGATAGGAGAGGGCGGATGACCTCAAACGACGGATTCTCCGTTGTTGCGCCAATCAGCGTGACTGTTCCGTTCTCTACCGCTCCCAACAGAGAGTCCTGCTGCGACTTGCTGAACCGATGGATTTCATCGATAAACAAAATCGGGCTGGACTGCGAAAAGAAACGGTTGCTCTTGGCACGGTCTATCACTTCGCGTACATCCTTCACACCGGAAGTCACAGCACTCAAAGTATAGAAAGGCGTTTCCAGTTTGTTGGCAATGATCTGTGCAATAGTTGTTTTACCTACTCCGGGAGGTCCCCAGAGAATAAAAGAAGAGATGCGTCCTGCGTCAATCATTTTCCGCAAGATGGCTCCCGGTCCAACTAAATGTTTCTGACCGATATATTCATCCAAAGTTTTTGGCCGTAACCGTTCTGCTAAAGGTTGCATAATTTTCTAGAATACCATTAATACCATGAAACGAATACCGTTTTTGTTGATACCCGGATTATCACGATAAGTGAAACGATGTACATATTCAACGTGCAGCAACTTGAAAATGTTGTAGATACCTACACTTCCTTCAATATAAGGCACTTTCGGGTCCATCACGAAACTGGTGAACTTACCGTCGCGTGTCGGGAAACGGAACAAATCGGGATTGTTGCTCTTAAACGGATTATTCTTATCCGTCAATGTTCCCCACAAAGCACGTACGCGGAACATTTCTCTCCATTTCAAGTTCTTGATAAGAGGAATACGGTTGAATAGTTTTCCATTCATATCATAAGATAATGACATGGAAGCGTAACGGTCGTTCAGGAATTCCATATTATTAATCAAGTTGAACGTTTCGCGCTGGGTGATGTAGGACAAGTTAGCTTCCGGCAAGATCAACAACGGGAAAGGAACCGTGTTCCATTCAGCACCTGCTTTTAAGCTACAATCAATCTTTCCCCAGGAAGCGGGAAGCCAGAAACGTTTCCATACACTTGCTTCCGTACGGTTAAAACTATAATCTCCACCTAGTACTCCTTTGAAACCCATGGCATGAGTCAGGGTAAAGATAGGAGCATCCAGCGATACAGGTACGCGGCGTTGTTTGGAGTTGACAAATGATTCGCCCGGAGCATAACGCAGCGTCAGGCTCGCTTCCGAAGTCGTGACATCATGCACACGGGTTTGCGCGGCATCATTGCGCAGATATTCCAGTTTGCCGGTAGGCTCGTCGTTACGATGGCGCAGCATGGCTTTCACTCCGAATCCTGTCAGCGTTTCAAGTTCATAATTAATGGTGGCATCGCGCATATACGACATCTGGTCTACTGTCGTTGTTTTTACTGACAGGAAGATATTGTCTTTATCAGTGAACAGGAACTTATCCATCGGAGACATAACATCATAACTGTACGTAGCCGAAAGATAATGTTTCGGGAATTCCCAGACAACATAATCGCGTTTATTGAACGAATAAGTTACCGTACCGCTATATTTCCAGCGTTTGTCTTTCAGACCGTAAGCTCCGTATCCGTTCAAGAACCAGTGTTTGTGGAAATGAGCTGTTGTCATGCCGCTTAACCGGAAACGGGTACCATCAATGTAGTTGCTCGAAATCATGGTGTTGATAGGACCGATATCCACTTTGCTCGGATGACCTTTGCTTCCTGTTTCCACAAAGTTTTCAATCAGCGCTTTCGCTCCGAAGATGATGTATTTGAATCCCGGTATCTGTTCGAGGCGGTTGACGAATACATCCATCGAACTTTCTTTCTTCGTCAGCGGTACTTGACGAACACTTGCCCAATACTCATCGCTTTTCGAAAGCATATCCGCTTCTTTTATCACGCTGCCTTTCAATCGGAACAGTCGTTGTTCGATAGGATCGAATTTATAATTACTATATTTCGTAGTTCGTTCCACCTGCAATCCGCCTGCTGTTTTGTTGGAATTCCAGGACAGGTCTACGGTCATGTCATCATCCGCCAATACCCAGTTTCCGTTAGGGAGTTGCTCGTATTGTTGCACGATGTCCATACGGTTGACGAAGTTTACTCCGGTCTTTTTAGGCAGGTTCATCGTACATTTCTGAACGGCATAAGTAGAATCGTTCAATACATACAGATGTCCGGTGAATCCGAAGTCCTGCGAGTTTTGCGGAACAAAAGTGAGGTGAACACATTCGCGCTTGTTTACCATCAATGTGTCCATCAGATAATATTTATAAAATGAGATGGCATTGTTACCGATCGGACTGACGAAACGCTGCTGGAGCAATCGGATATCGTCGTCGTAGATATTGATGTCGGCAAATACGTCTTTCAATACAGTGCCGAGCATATCTCCCGTAGAGAAAAATTCTTCTATACCATTGGAATTCTTTCCTTTGATAATCGTTTTCTTGTTTTCGGGATTTTTGCGGTAGATGGTTTGCGAGGACGTTTCCTGTACGGAAATAGGGAGAATCAACTTATTGGTTGTTTCCGACACTTCCACCTGATCTCTTAAGAATGAATATTTCTTGTAGATACCTTTTTCGAGCTTTTCCGGTGTGAGGTCGTTGATGGACATTTTCATCTTCTCGTACTTGTCGTACTGATAGTACTCGTTCACTTCGAGTACTTGCGCTTTTTTGTGTTCGATTACCTTCTTCATGAATTCCACTGCCGGATTGTTCTTGCGGGAATATTTCTCCTTTTGAGGTTTCACGACAACCTCGTTCAGGAGCACATTATCCGGAGCTAACTTAACGTTCACTGTCTGATTGTTGGAACCGACTCGAACCGTTTTACTGATATAACCTACAGCGGAGAACACCAGTGTCCCTCCGTTTCTGCGGGCTTCAAGACTGTATTCTCCGTCAATATTGGTGATAGTACCCATATCTCTCTTTTCTTGGTAGTAAACAGAGATATACATCAATGGCTCGTGGGTAACCGAATCAGTGACTACCCCTTTAATTTGCTGCGCAAAAGCATTGGAAGCTACCAATACGAGTAAGAACAGTATAAGTATTTTGTTATATCGTTGTATCATAACGTTTGTAGTAGGGCTGCAAAGTTAACAAATAACTCTAAGGATAACAGAATATATAACTTTTTTTACCCATCGTTTTTGGTTGTTTACAAGCATATATCGCCCGGTAATCCAAGGAATATTCCTTTGTTAATCCTTTTGATAAGGCTGTTTCAGTACTTTGTTCTCCCGGTCCCGATATTTGAAACCTTTGCTCTCGTTGTAGGGCACTTTTTGTTTCGACACTTGACACTTTTTGTTTCCCGGCATGAAACTGTTGGTTTCTCGGTGTGAAACACTTTGTTTCCCGGTGTAAAAGAGTGTAGTTCGTTTTAATCTTTTATAAATCAGCGATTAAAAGTGTTTTTATAAAGATGCAGGTAACGATATAGTAGTGGAAGTTCAGCTACACATTGCATTGCTCTGCATAATTTCAAATATCTCTGTAACACAAAGGTAAGCAATGTTTTTGATGCTTCCAAGTTAATCATAGCATATTTATAGAAGGGTTGACAATTAATTGTCAGCCCTTTTTTTATCCGATATCCTCTGTCATTCTATCAGTCTCTTTTTTAAGAAGGAGAATTGCGTGTATTCCCCTTTCTATCCTGATGAAGAAAAAATATTCTGAAAATTCACATTGATACCAAGTGAGTTACAAGGAAAATGTGGGGCTGGCGGTTACCGTCAGCCCTATTTTTTCATGCCTAATTTTGAAAACTTTGCAACCGAAGAAAGAAAAATAACCCATTAGAACAAAGGAATATTGTATGGAAGAGAACAGAAATGATATTGAGATACTCAAAGCAATGATAAAGGACAACTTTGAGGAACAACGAAAACTGATTGCCAAGCTGGAAACGGCTCTGGAAGCAGTAACCAGTTTCAACGGTAAGCAAATGCTGGACAGCCGGGATATGCGCCTGATGCTGAAAGTATGCGACCGGACACTGATCCGCTGGCGTAATTCCGGGAAACTCCCATTTTTCAAACTCAGCGGCAAGATTTACTTCTGGGCTTCTGACGTATATAAATTCCTGAGAGAAGAATGTCTAAACGAAGATTTCATATCCGATTCTATTAACTCATAAATAAAAATTCACATGGAAAATCAAAGTAAAGTAATCGTCATAGAACGAAACAAATTCGCAGCACTCGTCAAATCACACCGCAAATGCCTCCAGATGCTGAACATCCTGACTTACATCTACACAGTTAAGGAAGTAAGCCTTACCCTGACCTTGCAGGAAATCTGTGAAGTCCTGCACATGACTCCCGAAGAAGTGGAGATACAGCGACAGAAAGGATATATCCGCTTCACGACACAGAAAGGGATGACCGTCTATGAAATCACGGACCTGCTCCGATTGGAAAATATGCTGGAGATGGGGAGCATCTATCGTAAGATCGACAAAAAAGTAATGAACCTCGAACCTCTAAATAATGAATAAACAATGAAAGAAGAAGAGCAAGACAAGAAACAGCGGAAGCGTCTGGTACACGCTTCCCTGTTTAGTGGATTCGGCGCCCCAGACCTGGCTGCCGAATGAATGGGATGGCAGAATGCCTTCCATTGCGAGATAGACGATTTTTGTAATACCATTCTAAATTACTGGTTTAAAGATGCGAAAAGTTATACAGATGTCACAACGACAGATTTCAGGGAATGGAGAGGAAAAATCAATGTCCTTACAGGAGGTTTTCCTTGTCAACCATTCTCCGTCGCAGGCCAAAGAAAGGGAGCGGATGATAACCGCTATCTCTGGCCTCACATGCTCAGGGCCATACATGAGATCAGGCCCGATTGGGTCATTGGTGAGAACGTTGCTGGCATCCTCACGATGGTACAGCCCGGTCAGGAGACTGAAGTGGGAAGTCAATCCACTCTATTCGGAGAGAGTGAGCCTGTATTTAAAAGACGACAGCAATATGTTGTTGAAACCATTTGCCGTGATCTTGAACGCGAAGGATATTCCGTCCAGCCGGTACTTATACCGGCTTGTTCCGTCGGTGCACCTCACAGACGGGATAGAGTTTGGTTTATTGCCCACCGTGACGGCACAGGACTACAAGCGCAGGGGGCCGGGCAGCAGGCAGCAGGGACTACCGGAGATAATCCATGGAATGCTTCTGCCAACGCCAGTGGCAACAGAGATACACCATGCCGAAAGAGTCAGGAAATGGAAATCGATGAATTTATCCTCACCCCATGCCCAGATAGCCGGAGAGAAGAATCCCAACGGCCTGACGGATTTTCTGGACTTTTACGGGATACTACCGGAACCGATACCGGACAATACTGAGCTGGAAAACACGGACGGGAACAATCTGGAAGAATCGATCCTACAATGGCTGGCAGAAGGACAAGTGATGCCGACACCGACAGCGCGGGATTGGAAAGGCGCACCTTCACTGGAGAACCTGAAGAAACGGGGAAAGATACCACAGAAGAACAGCCTTCCGGATTTCTTCGCCCGGACTGGAAAGAGTTTCCAACTCAATCCCCTGTTTGTAGCCGAGATGATGGGCTTTCCACCCGATTGGACGGTATCTCCTTTTCTCGGTGAAGACAGGCATCCATTAAAGGATACGGGAACGCTATCGTCCCCCAGGTAGTCTACGAGATATTTAAAGCAATAGAAGAAACCTATAAATTAAACAGTCATGAATAAAGTATCGATATTTGAACATCCCGAGTTCGGACGCATCCGGACACTGGAAATTGACGGGAAAATATGGTTCTGCGCCTCGGATGTTGCCGCCGCACTTGGCTACTCCAATCCGAGAGATGCCGTCGTAAGACATTGTAAACCAATGGGTGTCGTGGTTTACGACACCCCTACACGCAGTGCCGTCCAGAAAATCAAGTACATCAGCGAAGGAAACGTATACCGGCTGATTGCCGGTAGCAAGCTGCCTTCCGCTGAGAAATTCGAAAGCTGGATATTTGATGAACTGGTTCCCGAAACACTAAAGAACGGTGGCTATCTTCTTAAGAAGAATGGCGAAACGGATAATGAACTGCTTGCGCGTGCCATATTGCTCGCACAGAACCGTATAAAAGAGCGAGACAGCCGTATTTCAGCATTGGAGAAGGAGAACAACTATGCTATCCTGAAACTCAAGCTACAGGCCCCAAAAGTTCAGTATTACGACAAAGTCCTGCAATCCCAAAGCACCTACACGACCACACAGATAGCGAAAGAATTGGGAATGACTGCCGGAATGTTGAACAAGCGGCTCCGATGGGCAGGCATCCAGTTCCGTCAATCCGGTCAGTGGCTGCTCAAAGCTCCTTACCAGAATCAAGGCTATACAGCAACCCGGACCCATGTATGGGAAAGCCGCACAGGAGAAACAGGCACGGCCATGTTGACGGTCTGGACGGAAAAGGGCCGGTTATTCATACATTATCTTTTTGAGGCTTATCTGGTATAGCCGGAATATAAGACCGGGATAAATAAAAAAGCTACTGAAACAAAAATTCAGTAGCTTTTTTATTGCTTTCAATTGATACTATCTCAACCGTGGTCCCGTTTTCTTCTTTTCTTTCACAGGCACAATTTCTTGTCGGGGTGCTTCTTGCGGCCTTATTCTTTCACTTACAGTCTCACTCTGAAGAAGCCTGTTTAAATACCGGAGGTCCTTCAGTAACTCCTGTTTGCATTCCATCTCCAGGGAATGGGCCATATTCGACATCGGGTTGGTACTTTTCTTGACAAGCGGACCGTTCAGGAGATCTTCTTCTATATACAGGGTACAACGCTTCAAATAGCCTTCAATGTCCTTCGGCGTTTCAGCGGTATCAATCGCCTCCTGAATGGCCTTATAATTCTTATCCATATAACAGGCCTTATACAAGTCATCGGCATGCCAGTCAAAGAAATGAAGATAGTTTTTTCCCAGTTGCTGGTTATACTCTTTTATATCGCTTTCCACAACCCCTTTCTTCTTGTCAAGATATTGCTGCAATTGTTCGATCCTTAAATCACTTTTATCCATTGTTGTCCGATTTATAGTTCCATGTCCGTTTCAGTTTCGCTCTGAAAGGATATATCCAGTTCTCTTTCCTGATGGAAATTATCCGCTATCACGAATTTAATTTCCGCATTCTTGCTGCTTCGGTTATGATAGAAGAGCGTGAATACCTGGCGGCAGGGATCGCTGTCATCCAACTCCGCTATCGAATCCAACGGTTGCATCTCCCGGTTCACCAGATAGACCTTCTTCTTGTCGTACACCTCGCCGCTACCCTCCATCTGTATATAACCGATTTGATAGCCGGCTTCCTCATAGTTTCCGCTACGATTGAGTGTCAGACGAATCTCCACGGTCTCATCCGGGGAAATGGTCTTCTGGAGATACCAGGACGTTAGCGAGAAATCATAAGCCTGCTGTACTTCCAATTTATCATCACAGCCACCCAGCAGGCAAAGCAATGTGAGCATGATACCACTTATTATTAATTTCATCTTCATGATTTTACGTATTACTAAATGAATAATTTACTTGATTGAGTCCGTTGTCGGCTAACGCCTGATGCCCGTTTTTATCTTTCTTTCAGGCGGCTCTTCTCTCTTCTTTTCTGTTTTATTAGCCGTCTGTTGCAAATTCTCTTCGGGAGGCGTTTGCGCAAGGATATTCGCGAATTCCCGGTAATCCCTAACTAACTGCTGCATACACTCCAACTTCAGGAAATGGGCAACATTCGTTGTCCGGCTGGAACTGTTACAATCCACCTGACCGTTCAACAGTTTGTTCTCACAGTAAGCAATGTTGTCCTCAACAATATTCCAAACCGTATCCATGCCCTTTGCCCCGTCCACCGCCTGCCGGAGTATCTTATAACACCCGGACATAAAATGAGACTTATACAGGCTCTCCGCATTCCATTCGAAAAAGTGTAGGAAATTCTCATTCATCTTCTTGCTTTGTTCACGTATGTTCCGGTCTTCCCGGTTTATTTTCATATCCAGCCAATGAAGCATCTCATCCACGTTCCAATTGCCTTGTTCCATACTGTTGCTGCTAATTGAAAATGTACTTGACACCGACAGCTGCCACCGTGTGGAAATTCCCCACGGATGATCCGAAGAATATCCTCTGGCGGACATTGAAAAGAAAAACCAGCCTGTCGGAAAGGAACGCCTCCATCTCGAAAGCCGGGGCAAAACCATAAATGAAGCATCCGTCATTCTTTAAAGTCGCCCCGTCATAGAGCAGCTTGCAGTTCCAGTTGGTCGTCTCATAACCCGCCAGAGCGGAAAGACCGGCAGAGAAGAACACGTTCTTACCACGGTCCGAGATGAACGGCACGAAATAACCTACCTCCCCGGTAAACTGCGCTTTGGGGATCGCAACATCCTTATAGGAATAGTGCTTTTTCACATAATCCGCCCCGAACAGCCAGCGGGAATGGTTCCGGTTATACCGACTCAGAGCCAGTCCGACCTGGAAATTACCATGCAGATGCTTCACATTTGAACCGAAGTCGTCTACACCGCCTAACGTAAGCTGGATACCTTTCTGCCCCGGCAGGTAACGCTGGGCAAAAGATTTGCCTGCCACAAAGGGCAGACAAATGCATAACAAAATAAATAAAACTCTTTTCATGATTACTCACCGATTAATTCATTCACAATACGCGCGTCCACCAGGTCACTGTTCTCAATATAGAACCGCTGGTGACGGCCTCCCCCTTTCTCGTAAATTTCCACTTCCAGCAACTTGTCGTCAGGAATGACAATTTTCGGAAAGGCATACACGATCCGTCCCGTGCTCTTTCCTTCGATGCGTGTCAGGGCATTGAGCGTGCGTACCGGTTCAATATAAGTTTCCTGCTGAGCCGTCCTTTTGGCTATCTTCTTATCCACTATCTTAAATCGCACGAAATCCACATCGAAAGGCACATTGGAATTGTTCGTCAGGGAAACATGGAAGAAGATCAGGTCCTTATGCACATAAATGCCCTTTAAAAGAGCCTGCATCCCGAACTGCCTGCATCCGATATGCTTCACGTCCCTACGGTCCAGCCGGTGGATGGTGTACATCACGCTGGCAATGACCGTCGGATCTTCCTCGCCCAGTTCCGTGACACGGATGGAGCTGCCTCCTTTCTTTTCTCCCTCGTCCGGGTTCATCCACTGGTCCATATTGATATTCAGTGTGGAAGGCTCTTCCTTATAAACGACATTGAAGGAAAAGAAAGAGCCGTCTCCTGTAATCACGGAGAAGTTCGTCTCTCCCGGAAACTCCTTCACCGCCGCTTTGACACGTACCACGTTCTCGACTCCGTCAGCCTTGCCTGCGATGATATTGTTACTGCCCAAATCCACGTAGCGCACTTCCGAAGGGAAGAGGATATGCACCGTCTTCCCAAAAGTGACCTCTATTTTATAAGGGATGATATGCTGGCCCGCCGTCAGAATCCTGACGGGATTTACCGGCCTTTCCTCCTGTGAAAAACCGGATACCGAGGCCAGAACAGCCATCAAGAATGCTATAACTATTTTCATTGTCTTGTCTTTTTTATTAAAGTGAATAATCCGTTATTGTCTCTTTGTGACCAGCAGCACCTTATATCCGGCTTTCAGTGTCACCTTGACCGCGCGAACCCGTCCGGCGATCAACCGCGTGCCGCCCTGCATGACTCCGCGCGTCAGGTCCATGACCACCTGCTGTCCGGCAGAACGTGCAAACGAAACGCTGTTTCCCATGCTCTCGCTGACCGTTCCAGCCGCATCCTTTGCCGCATTGCGGGTTTCCGATCCGGGAACGAAAATACCTTTCTGCCCGTCTATATCGTAAGTCGCCAACTGAACAGGAATGATATTCCCGGCATACTCGATGCTGCTGATCAGGATATCCAGACGCTCTCCCTGTATGACCGCCGCACCTGTTACCAGACTGTTCTCCGGAACGGTAATGTTGCCGGCTTGTAGAGGTTGCAGCAACCGGAGTTTTACCCTGCCTCCCTGTTCAATGATCTGGTTCTCCGAAATGCAGGCGGCGATGGTATTCGTCCCCATTTGGTAGCTGTTCCCGACAGCAGTATTAAAACCGTAATTCCTCTCGACAGTAAGCGAAGCGATATAGGCGGAATCCGTAACAGGTTGTGAAAGGCCGGAGGTCGTCTGATACTCCGCCCGCTGAACCGGAACAGTTTCCGTGGGTTCTTTTCCGACAGCTTTCTCCTGGACCGTATCCTTATCCGGGTTCAGATACTTTGCCGCCATCTTGTAGGACCGCTCCATCAGTTCTTCTCGGGTAGCCGCCTTGTTCTTCTCCTTTTCCGCCTCTTCCAGCTTTTTGTTCAGTTCATCTACTTTTCTTTCCAAATCGCTGTTTGCCGTCTCTTTGGGAGTCTCATAGAAGTCATTCAACTGCCCGGAGATTTGCTCGTAGGTATTAACGGACTGTTGCAACCGGTCTCCGTCCTTTTCTTTTTCACCGGTATCGGATGCCCCCTTTCCTTCGTGCATTAATGTCCCGGCAAGCTGCTCCAACGACTTCATCCGGCTTTCTTCCTCCACTTCCGCCTGTTGCTTCTCATAGGCAGCGGTCTTCTTATCCACCAGTTTGGCAGTGGTAGGTTCGGGTACGTTCACATTGAATCCTGAATTTCCGGGGGCTTCCGTCTCGTTTTCCTTGCCGGAGGGGGCAAATATTCAGTACATGACTCCCAGGAAGACCAGCACAAAGGCCGGAATCACAATGAACTTCCTTCTTTTTTCCATCTCTTCCGGTGTGAGCACCTTCTTCTCTTTTTCAGGTTCTTCCTTCAAGGCTCTGCCGTTTTCCGGCTGTACCGCCGTTTCTTCTGCCGCTTCGGGCTTTTCCAAATCTTTATCTTCCATTACTCGTTGGTTTTAGGGTGATACATTATACTGTCTTTATCCGCCCGGTGGAGGGAGTCCACCGGATGGACAAACGGCAACTCCTTTTGTGTGCCGTGAGAGAGAAAACGCCCGAAAGCGCGTGCTACGGTGATACCACATAGAACGGTACTGGTAACCAGCATGCCCACAAGCACTCCCTTACGCTCTTTTTCGGACAGCTCCTCGCAAACGTTCTTCAGTTTTTCGCTGATCTCTGTCTTTATCTTCCTGCTTTTCATTACCTTAATATATTAGCGTTCAACGGTCCTTATATCCCTGTTTTCCAAAATCTCAAAGCGTTCCGCCATGAAGCCTTGCGGATTATTATCCGACCTGACCGTACTCTGCAGGAAGCAACGGGTGACCAGGGAACGCTCGGTGATATTGCTGTTTCGGATAATCATCTGCCGGGCAAAGGTGGTGATCCGGTACGGATAGTTATCGAAATCACACTGCATGCTGTCTACCAGGACAGTCTGGTTAATATTACCGCTGATCAGACGATTATAATAGCCTTTCTCGTTCCAATCCCGGTAATAACTATAAAGACTCTTGTCCGCCAGATACATGGCCCGGTTGATATTGGATTCGATAGCGGCCTTATCGGGAGCCAGCGTAAAGAACAGTTCATGCATGCGGCGCACATGCTCGCGGGCCTCCACCGGACGGTTCAATGCCGCATCTTGGGATAACGCCACTATGAGTGACTTGCCCTGATCCAATACATATACTTTCTCCCGTTGCTGGTTAGCAAAGAGGTAGGACTTTCAGATGGCATACGTAGTCAGTGAGGCACAAATACCCAGAAAGACCAACGTGAACAGGCGGATCTGCCTGAACGAGGATTCGATGTTTTTAAAACTTTTAAATTCCATAATTTTATGTTTTTTCAATTTCTACTTTTTCAATAATACGGCACCGACATTTCCCGTCGAAGCACCCGCCGCAGCACCGGCTACATTGGTCACCTTGGATGTCGTATTGTTGACATTCCGGTTATAGGCACTCATACCTCCCGCTTGGACAATCCAGTTCGAAACAGTGGGCACACAAAAATATCCGATAATGCCGATGACCATGAATATCAGATAGATGGCCGAGGAACCGTCCACGTCAATGACACTCATCGGATCGGCCATCAGGTTCATCTCTTCCTGCAGGATTAGCGTCTGTATCTTGGCAAGCATCGCCCCGAAGAGATCAGCCACCGGTAGCCAGAGATAGACACTGATATAGCGTGCCAGCCATTGGACAAGCGTGTTCTGCAGTCCGTCAAAAACACTCAGGGCAAAGGCTATCGGTCCCAAAATGCTTAGGACTATCAGGAAAAAGGTACGGATCGTGTCGATGACCAGCGAAGCGGACTGGAAGAGAATCTCCAGCAATTTGCGCATGACCATCTGGACAATACCTTGCAGGGAGAAGGCATACGAAACCTCATACATGGTCTGCAAGGCCGTATGCTCCTCCTCACTCCAGCCCATGTTATCCAGTTCCGCATCCAGCTCCTCATTGGAAGCAAAGACACGTCCGGTCATCATCGTCTTAGCCATCATGTCCGCACGGAGCTTGTCCTTCTCCTGCTGGTACTTCTGCAAGTCGAAGGTCTGGTCACGGAGCAGCATTCCGGTTCCCTGAACGATGGGGCTAAAGATACCGTTGAGAGTTCCCAGCACCATCACGTCAAAGAAAAGGATACACATGCCCAGGACAAAAGGCCGTAACATCGAAAAGACATCGATGGGCTCCGCACGGGAGAGCGACTGCCAGACACGGTAAGCGATATAGAACAAAGCTCCTAATGCAGCGAGTGCCATCGCCATGTCCATCATCGGGTGGCAGAGTTTGGTCATCGTATCATAGAGATTCCGAAGAATCTGGTGCATATTTTCAAATGAAATGGATAATAATACCATAATTGATTCTTTTAAAATTGTAGACTACCAATAACGCTCATCCTTGCCGTACAGGTCAAATACCTGTTGCTGCTCGTTCTTCTCCTTGGCACGCAGGTAGGATACATGCAGGTTCTTGCGGGTGTAGTAGTTGGCCAATTCCTTGTAATGTGTCATTTCCCTGTATACCCGGTTCACCAGGTCAATGCGTTCCTTGTCGTTCATGGACATGCCGGTGGGATTGATGATATTCTTCAGCTCGGTAATGCTGCGGCTGCTCTTCTTCATGATGGTGTTATAACCGGCAGCTATCGCATTCAGCTCCCGCTGGCTGAAATTCTTGTCGGTTAGCATCTTGCCGAAATTGTTCACGTAAATCTCGGAGATATCACCGAGCATCAGGACGGACTCCTTGACTTTCTCGCTACCGCTGATCAGGTCGTTCACTTTGCGCAGCTTGTCGTAATACTCACGCCCCTGCTCGAAAATCTTTGAGGTCTCCTTCCATGTGGAGAGGGCATTCTGCGCCGTTTCCGAGGTCTCCACTATTTCGTTGACACTGTTCACGATACCCTGGACGAGGTTGCCCGGATCGGACACCACCCACTGTGCCTGTACGCTTGCCGGTACTATAAAGGCCGACAGGACAAACAACATGCTTATAATTCTCTTTCTCATTGCTTCTTTATTTTAATCGTTTATTTTTTCTTTTTCTTCTCACTTGCCAACATTCGGATAGCCTGCTCCATATTGCCGCCCAGCTTCTCTGTCATTTGTGTGACTTCCAGTTTTTCGGTTTCTTCCGTGGTATAGGTGAGATACTCCTCGACAGAGGTTTCTGTGGCATAGACAGCGGACCGGACACCTCCCAAGCCTATTCAAACCTCCTTATACTTCCGTGCCGGATCGTTGGACTGATTGATAGACAATATCTGCCCTTTCTCTTTGTCGGTCAATCCGAGCAGGGACTGTACGGAGTCAAACTTGTTAATATACTTTCGCTGATCCAGCAGAATCTTACAATCGGCATTGTTGATAATGGTGTCTTTGATAATGGGACTTGATACAATATCGTCCAGTTCTTGAGTGACGACAACGGCCTCACCAAAATACTTTCTAACCGTTTTGTGTAGGCTAAGCACCCAGCGCCTTATCATATTTCTATGGTAGGTTTCCAAATGCTCGCCCCCGAACCGGACTTACACCTCTCAGCGTATCCGGCTCTCCACTAATTTCAGTCTATCTTTCCGTCATGTATCTTCTTGTGACAACTCCTGCACACGGCAATCGTCTTGCGTTTACGGGCAATCATGTGTCGTTCCCAGCTTTCCTTTCCCTGCAAGTTCTTTAGTTTCCTTACATGGTGCATAACAAGGTCGTCTGTCGCTCCACATAATTCACACTCACGGGCTTTCAGCCTTTCAACAAGGCTTGTCCGCCCCGCAGTATAAATTGTTCGTGGCATAATGTCACATTCCGATTTATAGGTGGGCTTCTTTCGTTTGAAGCCACCGTCGTAAAAGTATCTTTCCTTTACACCAGTTTTAGTCATGTGCGTTACGATAAACCTACCGTTCTTACGATATTTCTTGTTTACCTTACGTGTTCGGCACTTATATTTGCCTGCAAACGTTTTGTACATGCTGTATTCCATGATGTACTTGAAATTATTCAAGGCATGGGCGCAGTTGTTGGCTATGGAGTAGTAATTATAGAACCCCACGATTTCCCGATTATAACTATCAAGGATTTCAAGGTCGTCATTGAATATCAGTCCCGATTTACATTTCGGTTTCCATATTTCCTTTCCGTTACGGTTTGTCAGTTCCAATACTCCCCAATCGAAAAGTTTTTTACGGACTGTTTCCGTACTGACATTCAAGCAGACCCTTTTACCATAGGTTCTTCTCAATCTACCCCGTTTATCCCGTCTTTGGTCATTGGACTTTCTTACAGTGATTTCATATCCGAGAAACTTGGCCGGTCTTTCCGTGTGAGTGACAAGTGTCTTTTCATCGGACAGCTCCAATGCCAGTCTGTCAGCAAGGAAGTTTTTAATATCTTCTTTTATCTGTTGCGCATCCTGCTTGCTTCCGATAATTCCCACAAGAAAATCATCTGCATATCTTGCATATTTCATTCTTCTGTAATCGGCATCCATTTCTTCGCCGTTGGGATATTTAGCCCGTCCTTGTTCTATTGCTTTCAGTTCAAGGATTAGCTTTGTCCTTTGCCTTTCGTCTTTTACGAACTTCAATCTTCGCACAATACGTTTTCTTGCATTGCCAAAGTCCATACTTTCTCTACTGAATTTTCGTTTCTTCCCTTTGTCGAATTTGGCTGTGTATTCCTTTATATACTTATCCAGCTTGTCAAGGTATATATTAGCCAATATCGGGCTGATGATACCCCCTTGCGGTGTGCCACTGTAAGTATTGTGGAATTGCCAGTCTTCGATATATCCCGCTTTCATAAACTTGCGTATCAATCGGATGAAGCGTTCATCCGCAATACGCTCCAAGAGAATGTTTATCAATACATCATGGTTTATATTATCAAAGAAGCCTTTTATGTCTCCCTCCACAAACCATTTTGCACCATTAAACTCCTTTTGGATATGAGTTAATGCAGTATGGCAGCTTCGATTGGGACGGAAACCATGCGAGGTGTATTCAAAATTTCCCTCGTATATGGCTTCCAGTACCATTCTTACTACTTCTTGTATCAACTTGTCATTGAAAGTCGGCACGCCAAGAGGTCTTTTCTTACCGTTTTTCTTCGGTATGTACACCCTCTTTGACGGTTGGGGCTGGTACGTTTCATCTTTTAACGTATCAATCAACTTTTCAATTCGTTTCAGGCTCATGTTGTCAATGGTCTGACCGTCTGAACCTTTAGTCATGTTACCCTCTTTAGCGTAGATACGCTGATAGGCAACGTAGAACATTTCCTCATTGAACAAAATTCTGTAAAGACGTTCAAACTTATAGCTTGCATCCTTACTGTGTTCTGATAGACTGTTTAATACTCTTTCTGGACTTCTCATAATGTCTCTCACATTTTCCGTTAATTGTATTAATAATTAGCTGCTTCCCTTCGCCATGTACAAGGCGTTACCTTGCTCAAACTACTATGGAAGCTCCGTTACCACTCCGAATTTTCATAGGTCGAACCTAATAGCCTTTCGGCACTTCGGGATAGGTAATCCCCGTTTATTACATCGTAACTGTTGGCATGATAGATTGTCGGATACGACTTCCGTCCTTTACTCGCTTACTGCGGTTGTGTCGTGATAAGTTCTTGCTACCTTCATTCCTATACACTGAAGTAGTATCACGATATGGCGATTGATAGTTACCTTACGCCATAGCCTCAAGGGGGACCATTCGGACTATCGTTCAATCAATTCGGACTTTATCCTCATATCTATCTTTTCATCTCGCCATTCAGTCGCAGTTTGGTAACTAACTGACTTATGACTTTTCCGACATGCTACACTCCCTGCTCGGTTAAGTTTTCCCGAAACAGATAAGTCGGCTGATGATAGGTCATTTTCAAAGAACACTTTCCTAATCTCTTGCCAAAGAGATATTTACGATGCAACCTTTACGGGCGCACATAAAAACTTTATATAGTCAGCCATGCCTTCACGTGCGATTGCCTTCCAAGCCTCCTCTACAACTATCATCTTTCGCACCCCATGCAAACGTCTCATTTTGTTTATGAAAGCCTCCATAATGATGACAGTGACTACCGGAAAAAGAATTTTATGCTCCTTAATTTCGTCAATTTCAAATACCACAAAACGCTTGTTCAAGAGGTCGAGCTGCTCGTCGGAGTTCAGCAGATAATCGTACTCTCCACCACGATAATAAGGAGCCAATACATTCAGAAAGTTAGTGAGATCGAAATCCTTCTCGCGGTAATGCTTCTCCTCCAGTATTCCACGGAACTCTCCCTGTACGAACTCGTAGAAAGTATTAAAGGAAGGAACCAGCTCATTGTCCTCCTTTATCTTTTCAAGGAACAGGTTAACCGCCATTGAGAGTGCTACTTCCTCGGCACGGGTAATGACTTCCGTATCCCTTTTCCAGAGCGACATGATCAGCGTTTTAATGGACTCTTTCTTTTCCAGGTCAAAGACCTTGTCTTCGGTGAAAAATGGATTAAAAGCTATCGGATGTTTTTCACTATACGTATAATATATGCCATCCTCACCGTTTGTGCGCTGGTGAATCAGGTCACATAATCCCTTGTAACTGTTACCGATGTCGATCAATATAATGTGGGTATTCTGTTCCCAATACTGTCTCACAAGATGGTTCATAAAAAATGACTTGCCCGAACCGGAAGGCCCGATGACCAGCTTGTTACGGTTGGTTGTAATACCACGACGCATCGGTTCGTCCGAAATATCCAGATGCAGGGGCTTCCCGTTTGTCCGGTCTGCCATCTTGATACCGAATGGCGACAGGGAATCCGCATAGTTCGTCTCTTCCGTAAAGAAGCAGACTCCCTGTTCGACGAAAGTGAAAAAGGACTCCTCGGAAGGGAAATCGCCCTCGCCTCCCGGAATACCTGCCCAATACAAGGCAGGTGCGTCAATGGTATTATAACGGGGCTTGCATCCCATCAGGGCCAGAGCAGAACCGGTATCGTTCTTTATCACCTTGAGCTTCTCCCGGCTGTCCGACCATGCCATGACATTGCAATGGCAACGGATGGCGGTCAGCCCGAAGGAATGCGCCTCGTCCAGGTAGGCATCAATCCACTGCTTGTTAAGTTGGTTGGCTCGGCTGTATTTGGAAAGCGAGTGCATGTTGCGTGCCGTCTTCTCAAAGCGTTGCAGGATTTCTGCCGAATCATCGATGAACAGGAACTGGTTGTAAATATGGTTACAGGAGAGCATTAGCCCCACCGGAGCGGCAAAACTTAGACGGCAGTCGCTGCGGTCGGTGGAGTATTTCTCATACCGGGTATCCGTCTGGACGGAACCGGGAAGATCATCCACATCGGAAAGCGTATGTACGCAGAGGATATCATCCCCGATGCGCATCTCCGACGCGCTCATCTGTATATCCTTCAGTGTGGTCGTGTCCTGCTGCGAAAGAGAAAAATACTTTTCAATCAATCCGGCCTGCTGCGGTGTGCCGACTATCTCATCGGTGGTCAACCGCTCCAGACGGATAAAGGCCGAGTCATTCAGGATGCGCTCGAACTGGTCGACACTCTCCAAAAACAGGCTGACCGTTTCTTTGTCCCGGACTTCCTTCGGAATTATATTCCCCCGGCAGAGGATGGAGAAATTGCTCTGGCTGCGGCTGCGTTCCTTAGTCGTCTTGGTGATAAACAGGTAAGAGAAATGATTTAGGAAAGGCCGTTCATTAAAATGAAGTTCGAAAGAACGGTCCAAAAAACTCATCCCGTCTTTCTGCGTGTCGGCCTTGTAATTTTCTTTCAGAAACCAGTCCTGGCGGTGTACTATCGTATAATTCGGCAGTACCTTGACTGCCTTTGTTCATGTGCCGTGCATGGATGCATAATCTGCGGAAGTGACCGTGAACAGCTCCGGAAGAAAGACCTTGAAGCCGATGGTCACGTCCGCGTCTTTGGAGAGAATGCACCCTTCCTCCACGGACAGGATTGGAAACTTACTTTCCAGCGTTGCGGCTTTTAATATATTTCTCATGAATGCGTTTTTTAAATAAGGAAGATATACGTTTGCGATTGATGATATAGGACGGGTGGTACTTGACTGCGGCCAGCTTCATCAAGCCGTTGGGACCATACTTCTTGTTCAGGTGGAACACCCCGAAGATCAGAGAGAAAGCGGAGAGGACACCGAAACCGATACAGAACCACCGGTCAATACCTATCATATAGAAGATGACGAACAGCAGGAAAATGGCCAGCAAGCCCCCGACAAAAAAGTACAGGTATTGTGCCTGCAAGCCGTTGAATTCCACGTTGCGTCCGATTCCCTTGTTGATATTGTATTCCATAGCCTGCTATATTACAGGAAGAAGGAACGAAGGACTGTCGCCGCGACGATGAGGAAGACGCAGGCTCCAAACCAGCTCCCGGCGGTTTTACCGGTGTCGGGGTCGCCGCTACTGAACTTCGAATATACCTTAATGGCACCTATCAGCCCCACAATAGCCCCTGCCGCATATATCAACTTGGTGGCGGGGTCAAAATAACCGGTAAGCATGGATGTGGCCTTTGTTATACCGGCACTTCCGTCCCCTTCGGCATAGGCACTCAGGGTGGAAACAGCTATTCATGCGATAAGAGCAACCGTCTTTTTAAAATGTCTTTTCATATACAATCTAATTTTTTAATGTGAATAAAAACCTTGTTTCAAACAAACCGCAGGAAGTTTCCTGCCTGCGGATTTGTCCTTGCAACCACGATGTCTTTTTAGGATCAACCTGAGTCATAGTAACCAATCATAGATACCTCCGTTTTTAAGGGGTTAATCACTCTTTTAATGTTCGCTCCGGTAAAGGGTAAGGATCAACCGGAATCATAGAAGCCTCTCATATATCTATATCTTCCTTTTAACAGGTTATACACTACGTTTCAAGAACCCGTCCTGCCCGGATCAACCGGAGTCAAAGAAATCTATCATGCTTTTTCGTCTTTTTAGGTTATACATTCTGTTTTAAAACTCGCTGCACCCGGATCAACCGGAATCATAATACTGTCTCATATTCCTTACTTGTTCTATTTTATTGGGGCACATGCTCCGTAATATCAAATTCCCGGAGAATGTCGTCCCTATTCTTTCCAGTCAATAAATGGGGTTCACCCCGGTCTACATACAAACGCATATAGCGTTTCAGTTTATCGCTGCTTCCCAAGACGCTCGCCTGCAGTACCCTTTCCATGTTCGTGCCTTCCAGCTTTTGGAAAGTCTGCCGGGCCTGTTCCTGTTCCGCTTCCGTAAGTTCGTCCGATGCCATTGCTTTCTCAATCATATCCATATCGTCAAAGGTGACACCGGTTGCCCGGTGGGGATTGCTCCGCTGTACGTATCCCGTAATCTCGTAGCGTTCGGGAATCTCCTCTTTTTCTTCACCGGAAGAAGGAGAGGGCTCCTGCATATAATCAATTTCAGGATAATTCAGTTTTTGAAAAAGAGCCGGAACTTCCGGGAATTTCGTATTCTTATCAAGGGGTTCGTGTACTCGGAGAACCGGCTCTGTTTTCTTTTCGGGAGTAAAGGTATCACTCTTTTCTATGCCTGATTCAGGCTGTCCGCTATTGTCATCTATTGTCAGTGAATGTCGCATTTGGTATCGGCTTTTGCCTATTATTCCCGCCTGAGACGGAGCAATTGCCGGATGGATGGCGGCAGGTGCAGTCCGACGTTCCTTCTTGTCCTTTCTGCCTCTCCATGTGAAAATGCTGCCTGTATGCACATACTTTTCAATGCTCAGGTAAGAGGCATAGATGAACAGGATAATAAAAAGGTATTCCATGTCCTTATGATTTTAGTGATTGGTAATACTTCTCCAGCACAGCGTTTATCAATCCGCCGTTCTCTTCGAAATGATGTGCCAGCACCTGGTTTACAAAACCGGCTACGGTCACCTCGCCACGTCCCACCGCCCATACCAAGGAAGAGATGCGGCGATGCAGGTCGGCATCGATATGCAATGATTTACGGGATTTGGTCCTGACCGTATTCAGGAAGGATGCCCTGTAAGCGTCGATTTCCCCGGTGGTAAAGACCGGAGCTTCGCTACTCCCGGCAATCTCCTCTGCCGTATCCTCCGGCTTAGGGGATACACTCGTTGCAGGGGAGTCCGGTCGTATCGTCCCTTTCCTGGCGACAATATCCAATATGGCCTTCTCATCAATGCTCCGAGGGTCAAATTTCTTTTTTCCGCTGTCCATAATTCCTTTTATTATAAGGTATGGGAGGCATCCAGATGTGTTACGGCACATAACTCCTCTATCAGTTCACAGAGACCCGAACCTTTTATCTGGCGGTTGTCGGGAGGGAACAGTGTGGAACGGAAGATACTGTTCTTCAGGGAGCTCAACTCCTTGTTATAGCGTTTGGTATCCGGTATCCGTGACTCCAGCAGGTGTAACTCCGCTTTTTGTATGACACGGTTCCAGGACTCGTAGCTTTCTGTCCGTTCACGCTTGTCGACCATGTTCCAGAAAAGATAGATGCCTTTCAGGTTACAGTTGTGCCTGGCAATCAGTTCTTCCTCCACCACCTCGGCAAACTGGAGGGAACTCTGCATGACGACATTATCGGCCTTTAGGGGGATGAAAATGTAATCTATTGCGGAAATGGTATGGACAACCCCTTCGCTGCGGAGGGTTCCCGGAAGGTCGAACAGTACGACATCAAAGACGGCATCCTGCTCTTCGATGTAGCGGTACAGGTCTTCTATCGCTTTCTCCGGATTGCTTTTGATTACCGGATAGGAACGTTTCCGGATTTGTTCATGCTGCCGGTAGAGGACCACTTTGAGAAAATCACTTTCCTGCACGCTTTCTATGTCCCGGTCACGCATCCGGGAGATGCTGTGCTGGGGGGAGTCGCAATCCACGACACCCACCTTCAAACCTTTCTGGTAGTGAAGGATACTGGCCACCAGAACTGTGAAGGCAGACTTTCCGACTCCTCCTTTCTGGCTGGCAAAGGCAATTAATAACGGTTCTTTTTTCATACGCTTTCTTTATATAATCAGATAAAAATATAATGCTGTAAAACTGTAATGCTTATAATTGTATATCGTTCTACACTGCAAAAGAAAGGAATGCCGGGAAAAGATGAAATACCCTGTCACGGATAGTCATGGATAGTCAGGAATTGACAGGAGGAAACGCCGTCAGGCAGACAGGAAAGGTTGCAATGAAAAAAGAAAAATCCCTGCCTCATCTTTGAAGCAGGGACTAATAATAAAGGAGCGATACCGGTTACCGGACGTAACCGGCGGCTTGCAAGTCCGTCAGGAAATGTTCAGGGGTATCGGTGGCAACTGACACGCCATGCAGCTCCCCGTAACGCCGGGCAAAGTTCTCCATATACTCCTGATCCGTGCAATCATAGTCGAACCGGCTCCCCTCACGGAGCAGCCGGACGAACTCTTCCGGGCTGGCGGCGGTTATCTGACCGCCATCCAGCAAATGATAAGTCTGTATCATACCGCTAACTTTTTAGTTCTAAGTTTAAAAAATAATTTCTGTTTCCCGTCCAGGAAGGGTAACTCCTCCAATGTCATCCGGCTGGGAAGGCTGGATCTTTTCGCAAAGGTAATTAATCCGTTCAAGAACCGGATCCAATTCTCCATCTTTGTGAAATTGGTCGTACCGGAATGCTGGCGGAACTCAACGGTCCGGTGCCTAGAATAAGCCTCAAAATTGACCTTGTGGTATCGGTCATTATTAAAGACCTCCCGCAGGCCGTCTATCGTCCTTACCGATTTGATTCTCTCGTCGGAAACACCGGAGAGGGTTTTGCAGTAGGTATTGTTCCGGCGTGTCCTTGGCATAAAGGCATCAATCAGGTGTTCGAGATGCTTGTAGGTCAAAGTCAGATTCTTCCAGGTGTCCAGATTGAAACCAGCCGCATCCATATGGACATGGAACCCGCAACTGTCATTCACTTTTGCATTACAGATGTCAAGCACCCAGCATACCGTTTCCAGCTCTTTCAGGCCATTCTCACCCACCAGTATCGGGCTGACCAGCTCGAAAGTATTATTTCCCTGCAGGCTGCTGTCCGTCACCAGCTTCCAATGATCCTTGGTCGTGTGGTTATAACCCTCAACGGCAACATGGATACCGGCCTCCCTCAATTCGCGTGCCAGTCTTTCCATATTACAGTTATAGGCTTCAATCTCAATACCGAACTTGTGGGTGAAGGTGTAATCCATCAGGGTGGTTGCTGCCCTGTTCAGCAAGACTCCACCTTCTCTTTCAAGCATTTTCTTCTCAACATTATATACAAAACCATAGTTGCCACGTGTCACCAAATCGGCAATTTCCCTGCGCATCAGGCCTAGACGGAGCAGCTGCTCAATCTTGCTCGTCTTGGTGGTACTCTGTTCTAAGATATTTCTAACTTGTTCGTTCATAGCTTTTTATCCTTTATTATTATACCACTAAGGTAGCATAATAAACCCACATGTCATAGTATTAGAAGCCTTATTGTCAGACTGTTAGCTTAGTTTAGCTAAGGCTAAATACCCTTATTTTATGTATCCGATTATAACATTGCAGCAATCTACAAGGACAGCAATACAGCAATCTACAGTTCAGGGAACCTGTCTTTTTTTCTCATCGTTTCCCCGGTTAGGGAGATTAGATAATTATGCTTATTTTTGTGCATTGAAAACTTAACCCGTAACGAATAGATTATGATGAAATACCTGATTGTGTCCGACATACATGGCTCGTTACCGGCACTGGAACAAGTGCTGGCATTTTACAGGGAGCAGCAATGCGGAATGCTTTGTATTTTGGGAGATATCCTGAATTATGGTCCCCGGAACGGGATACCTCAAGGACTTGACCCGAAAGGGATCGCAGAACGTCTCAATGCGATGGCCGGTGAGATTGTCGCCATCCGTGGAAACTGTGATTCGGAGGTGGACCAGATGCTGCTGGACTTTCCCATCCTGTCCGATTACACCCTGTTGGTGGATAATGGAAAACGTTTCTTTCTCACCCACGGACATATCTACAATGAGGACAGACTGCCGAAGGGAAGGTTCGATTGTCTTTTTTATGGTCACACCCACCGGTGGAAACTTGAACGGACTGAGCATACAGCGGTCTGCAATACCGGCTCCATCACTTTCCCGAAGGACGGGAACATGCCAACATTCGCTATTTACTGTGACGGTACGGTATCCGTTCACCGGCTGGACGGCAGCAGGCTCAAGGAACTTTCTCTCTGATGGGGAATGTATAATAACAGCCTATTATAATTGTAGCCTTTTATAATTGCTTATCCATTATACAAATATAGCAATATCCAAAACGCCAATTATTCAGTTGTCACTGTGTAACATTCCAAGAGACTACAGATATAATAGTATTCGGATTATCCGATTATCAAAATATTCAGTTCTCTGAATATTCAATTATCACGAAAAAGAAGCCATCTGATGTGTCGGATAATCGTAGAATGCTCTACTATTACAGGAAGCTACAGCCTATTCCGCCTCCGGAATATTGGTAAAAAACGCCAACTTTCCTGAAGAAGCAGACCGAAATCGGGAGAGGTTGCCATCGGGAGGGAGGCACCAGTCGGGGCAATCTACAGTTCTACTTAAAAACGTTGTCCCCGTAGAGGGGACAGCAAGTTGTGTTTTCGTTTAACGAAAACCGGACGGTTTAACGGCATATTCCGCCGCCAAACCGTTCCTCAGAATATAGCTCCAGAGTCGCAAATTCAGCCAGAAAGAAACTGCATGTTGCAAGAGTTATTTATTGATATCTTCCTTTAAAGACTTGATTCTTTTATTATTAATCATTCTTCCCGGCTTGATTGAACTAAAAATAAAAAATAACTGTTACCCCAATTCCAATTGCAATGAATTTGGTTTTGGCATTTATCATCTTTAGTAGCTGTAATACATCCTTCTAAACTCTTCCCCTTGGTCTTGTTGGTCTGGTAACATGTTTGGATGGTCCCTACCAGAACTTATAGTTAAAGTAAAAACGGAATTGTTTTTTGTAATATCCCTTACAAAAAATAGGAAGTCCCAAATTAGATTCTGAATAATTAATTTTAAAGGCATTCTTTATGTCATCTAAAGAATTAAAAAATAGATTGCCATCTCCTTTTGTATCATCAGAAATAAGATATAATGTGATAATTGATTTTTGTAATATTTCTGTGTCTTTAGGGGAAAAACTTTGAAGACTTGACTATATCCTGTATTTTACAGGAAAGTATAAATTTGGACTGTGAACTAGAAATAAATTAGGGGATCTTTTTATTGGGGAGAACGTATGAACTGGTATATATTGGTATTGATAATTGACGTACCAGCTGTGCATCTGTCCATTTTCTATCTCGGTAGCGATATACAAGGTTGGAAGATGAATACAGAAGGGGTTGCACAAATGAGAAGAATTTAGTGGCTATACTGTTTTCGCTGTGCTGTATGCTGGCGGGAAGGATACTCCTTTTGGGAAAGTAGAAAGATAAAAGGCAGTCGGGCACTAGAGATAAAAAGTGAGAGGAGCTCCATAGAACGGAAGCTCTCCTCTTTTATTTTTTTATTTTGTACTAAGTTATAAGATTCCGGCTTGTCACAAGCAAGAATAATATAAGCAGATTCCTGTTTCACAACAGATATCTATGCCGCAAAGATACATGAAATATATATTAACACAATGATTTAACGGGTTTTGTTGGGGAAGCTGTCTGTGACGGGGGAATGGACGCTAAGGTGCTTGACATACTGGAGAACTGCTTCGAGTGGAACAGGGACAGGAAACTGATACGGAAAATAAGGAAAGAGGTGGAGGACTTCGAGCGTTGGACGGAAATGAAGGCGGCAGAAATGCTGCGTGCCAAGAGGCAGCAAAAATAAATCTCATTTATATCATATTATGCAATATACAAAGCTGATAAAATATTCAAAAAAAAATATTTTATCAGCTTTCAAATAATGAATTACTACATAACCTACATTAAGAAGTGCATTAGTATATAGAAAGTAGTGAATATACACTAGTTACGATAAGCCGAGTTTTTTTTACTAAAGATGGTGGCGAAGATTCTTGTTTCATTACTTCTCTGTCATCGAAATATGAAGTTAAAAACATAATTGTCAAAATCAACAAACGTGTATACTGTTTTATAATTAATATAATTAAGGTTAATACTGAATACGTTAAAAGTCAAAAGTGCCATGTTTATAAGAGGACCGGGAAGGTTTATAATAATCCTCACCCGGGGTCTGGGGTTGTATAAAATCTTGTCTGAATATTTCTGTAGGATTATCTGTAATTAAATCTGCATCATGGGTATATATGTTAAAATAGCACTCTGGATCTGTTTTTTGGTTATATGGTCCTTCTCCCACAAAAGAAAATTTGTAAAAACCAATTTTTTCTCCGTCTTTTCTGACTGTAAGGAACCAGACATTACCACTACTTATCGTTTTAAATCTCAATCCGTTTAATGATGAATAAGTTTCCTCTATAAACTGGCCATTCAAATATGTCTGTTTTTTACAAGTAAAAGGTGACTCAAATCTACCACCTTCAGCTGGTAGAATAAAAGGATTCTGTTCCGAATGGATTTTATACACAAATGTCAACTTTCCTTTATCTATAATTAGTGGAATTTTTTCTACTTTTATGCCATTAATAGTAGAGTAAGAAATCTGTAAATCAGCATTCAAAATTTTATCTTCTTTATTAATATTTGAGGTTATATTTAATACTACCTGATCGCCCTCCACTTTTGTTTCTATATCAGAAAAAAGAGTTTTATCAAATTCTACCGAAACATCCCTGGGAATAATCGGAACCTCTGAACTTAAAACATCATCTATTAATGTTTTTTTTATAATCGTAATCGTAATAATACGTTTCTCTCCAAGACAGCTAAACGGTTTGGATGCGTCCTTACTTGTTAATACTTGATACTCTGTTTTTCTATTGTTTTCCTCTTTTTGACAGGATAACAATGCTAAAGAAATAAACAAAAGAATAAATACCTTTCTCATATTAATGCAAATTAGTTACTATAAATAAAAGTAATATTTAATATTGTTGAAACCTCAACATCTGATACAAACTCTTTTGCGGAATCAACAAATTCATTTTTACTATTATAAGATAATTGAACAACAAGTATTTTGTTTTGAGAGCTTTATTTTGACCATTATCTTTTTTATCTTATTGGTATGATTATAAAACATATACTACAATTCTGGAAGAAGAATTGAATGTCCTTATAATGCAAAAGCTTTTTTACTAGATAAAATCAATAATATCATATTGTAAATATAAGGCTAAATCTGTATTTTACAGTTATAAAAAAAAACTTTAAATCTAACAAATAAATTTATATATGTATTATAATCAAATTCTTAAGATTAAAGTATCCGGAATTATCTAACATAAAACTAACATTTATATTTTAAAATAGAATCAGCTCACAAGCTATTTCTAGCTAAGCATTTCCGGTACCGTGAATGATGATTTCGGTCTGGTTACCGGTGCGTCAGTCTTCGTAAAAGGTACCAGCAACGGTTGTATCACCGACTGCATTAGCCAATGTATCTTCCGAAGAAACCTTGGTCATTTCATTCATTGGTTATCAAACACAAGAAGTTCCGGTAAACAATTAGCGGAAGTTTTTCATCAACTTAAGAGAGGGCTCACAACAACTGCAAGAAGTAGTGGTAATGGCAATGGGTTATGGTGATGTCCGCTGCAAACACCTAACAGGTTCTATCGTTAAAGCAGACATCAAGTTATTTGGGGATATTCCTAAAAAAATAAAATGTAAGAGGGTGCACTTCATCTTGAACAAGTATATGACATGCTCGATAAAGCATTTGATAAGTGTGATAACCTTGACGGACTCGTACTTCATTCTGATCAAGGTTAGCAATACCAACACTTCGGATATCGGAAAAGGCTTGAAGAGCATCATATAATTCAAAGTATGTCGAGAAAGGGAAACTGTCTGGACAACTCTATGATGGAGAATTTTTTCAGAATTATGAAATCTGAACTTCTATACGCTGAAAAGTTCGAGTCTCCGGAAGACTTCACAAAGGCTTTGGAAGGATATATAGATTATTATAATAATAAAAGAATTAAGTCCCGGTTAAAAGGAAAGAGTCCAGTACAATACCGAACTCTTTCTATAACTGGATAGTGTTTAACCAGTCCAAATTTTTGGGGTCACTTCATCAGTCGGACACCCTCTTTATTTTTGGAAGGAGGCTATCCCGAACTCGCGTTATAAGTTTAGTTGCCGAACCACTCTATAGCCATGGGATTTCCTATGGTGGTTATCATAGGAATAGGATTAATCTTATCTGTCTGAGGATTGAGATAATAGATGCCTTTTGTTGTCGTTGAAGCATTGGCGATTGCCAAACCGTCTTTATATTTAGACACTAACACGCCATAGCCATTGGACAAATCCAATCCTTCTATTTTCTTCATCTTCTGATTGTATAAATCAAAGACTACAGCTCGGCTCGCTATAGCGCCATGTCCCGTTTCTCCTGGTTTGTAATAACCGGGAATATCAATGTATCCGTAGGCTTTGCCATTGGCTGCATAACAAATTGAAGCGGCAAAACCAGCTACTTTCTCTTCTCCTTCGATAGAAGCTCCGGTTATCGTCCAATGGTATGTTGGATCAAAGTCTGTTTCTCCTTTCTTAATCCGAAGTATGCCGGCCTTATGACCTGCCACCATTCCGAAGTTCCCGAGACAAGAAATGTATATATCGCCTTTTTCATCCATGAATAAAGACTTGGGGTCGATCGGACGTGTGGCTTGAGAAAAACCACTGGTTTTCTCTGAAATCATCTTGACCAACTTGTCCGTCTTGGTGTCAATGACGGCTACATCTGCTTGTTTGTAATTCTCAGGGCTTGTCCAACCTCCCACCATCTGGCTTAGACCAGCAAACACATATCCGTCACGCTCAATCATGATTCCGATGTCCGGATTATTATCTTGAATACCCAAAGAGGTCAGGTTGATCTCTCCTGTCTTCTGCATCGTTTCGGGATTAAATATGTAAATCAGTCCTAGTCCGGCAAGCGATAGATAGGCTTTTGTGGAAGATAGTTTGACAAGATTGTTGGCACTGTTATTGGCAGGCAATTGCAAGCTTCCCTCTCTTTGTAAAATTCCATTCGTGCGACGGTATTTAATCAGTTCGTTTTTGTCCATTGTCAAATGATAGCTTGGGAAGACATAGACTTCCTGACCTATTATCATAGGATAAGAACTGCCAAAGGGAACATTTATACCATTGTTGTTATTGGTAGCCATCGTCTTGCCTAATACAGGCTCATCAATGAGTTGCATATAAACCGTTCCATCCATACCTGTTGCATTGGGTAGGGCTGTTGTTAGGAGAATCTTTCCCGAACCTCCTGCAATAGGATTGTCCGGATCATTCTTGTCACATGAGTTAAGGCACAATGCAGCGAATATCGCTGCTACAAAAAATACATTCTTTTTCATTTCTTTTTTTGTTTAATGATTGTTAATTTGTTACTTAAATACGTATCTGAATCTGATAGTGAAGCTACGTCCGGGTAAAGGACGGTTAAACTCGCTGATCATTTTTGTATCGGTCAGGTTGTTTATTTTTCCCATAATGAAGTAGCGCCCATTGCCAAAGCTTTGCTCAAAGCCTATATTGCACGAGAGGGCTCGAGGTATGCGATGCTGCTGGAATTGGCTTTGTTCGAAGTCGTACAGATATTCTTCCACAAATGAAGCATCGGTGAATATGCGCGTATTCATCCCGCTGCCTCCGAACAGATTTTCTTTGTGAAACTCCAATCCTGCGTTTGCCATCAGATAGGGTATATTGGGCATACGGCTACCTTTGGTAGGGTTGGCAACAGTTGTATTTTGTTCATACTTACGCACATCTCGCAGATCTTGGTAAGTGGCGTTCACATAGCCATAGAGCCACCGTGTCATGTCGGCTTTCACCTCTGCTTCCATACCAAGAGTCCGCATCTCGCCGAAGTTCTGATACTGCGACTGCAAGAATCCGCCCGTAAAGCGAATCATGTCTTTGAGATGCATATAGTATCCGTTCAGTTCAATCTGTAAGTTAGAGGAGGCTTTTCCAGTTAAATCGAATAACATTCCTATGTTGACACTTATATTGCGTTCGGGAGTGAGATTGCCGGCAGGAGCTATCACGTATCCATCACCCAACAGTTCCTCTTCCGATGGAAGCCTTACATCATATCCGAACGAAGCTTTTGCCATCAGACTGGGTGTGATGCGGTAGCGAAGTGCATTGCTGATGCCGAAATCATTCTTGTGTGTGTCTATATCCTCTGCTGTCTTTACCAGGACACTTGCCATCCGCGTTTTCATCGAGTAGTAGTAATACTTGACGTTGAAAGAGTTAAGGAACTTATCGTTCGAGGTGCGATAGTCGTAATTCAAGCCTGCCACCCAACTGAACATATTGCTTGGAAAGTCGGTACGATAACCTATGACCTTGTCCTTCATCCCATCACGAGGGTTGGCATGAGCGTATTTCAGCAAAGAGTTGAAGTTTACCGAATGGTTCTCATTGACAAGATAGTTGAGATTCAATTTGTGCTGCAATTGATGCTTTTCATTCGTCAATAATGAAGCCCATTTGCCGATTTCGCCGCCGAATTCGGAAACTGCCGGATAATGCGTTCCATCCCAATGTGTGCGGTGCGAGGCGGTATCGGCAAAATGATAGTCGGTATAGATATACCCCAGCTGCCAGTCCAAGTCCAGGCCGTCTAAGAGGAAGTTTTCTTTCTCCATCTTATTGGCGAAAATAAAGGCGTTGGAATGGCTGTGTGCATGCCGGATGTTCGATTCTATCCCCTGTATATCTTTGTAAGTATGTATGAAAACGGGTTCAAACTCCACCAAGTCAAACCACCACTTCCGTGCCTTAAAGCTACCGCCGATGACTGTTTTTTTAAACTTGTCGTGATCGCGGGTTATAGTAAGCCCCTCTTGAAAAGGAGACTTCATCTTGTAGTCGTTGTCGGCATAGGTATAAAAACCTCCCAGCCCGAACTCGATTCCTTTTGGGGCAATGTTCATCTTGCTCACAACGGATGCATTGTGCGTATTGAAACTGCCGTAAGAATAGTTCACGTCCAAATATTTAGGCGGATACTCTTTGATGACAATATTGACCGCACCACCTACGGCAGAACCTCCGAACTTGGCAGGGACAACTCCTTTGTATATCTCGATGCGGTCGATCATTTCGACCGGAATATCATTGATGTCGATAAAATCGGAATTGTCGTTCATCGGATTCCCGTCAATGAAAAGCCCGATGCGTTTGCCTTCCAGTCCGCGCACCGATATGCGAGAGGTACTGCCCGTTCCACCCGTGGCACGCACGGTGATTCCGGCAGTTTTTGCCAGAATGTCTTGTACATTGTTAACCGTTCCTTGTATCTGGTTCATGCTGATAACGGATATGGGCATGGCCTGCTCCCGTAACTTACGGGCTTCGCTCTTACCCATCACTACCACCTCGTCCAACGATTTTGCTTCGGCTTTCAGGCGGATGATGATTTTTTTCCCTCTCTCTTTACCCACCGTGAGCTTGCGGGTTTGCGTGTGGTAGCCTATAAACCTTACAGTAAGCGTATAAGTGGCTGCGGGAACATCGGAAAGTAAGAACTCGCCATGCCCGTCTGTCACAATGCCCTTTTTCAGCTCTTCGATGAAGATGGTTGCGCCGGGCAGTGGTTCTTCGCCTGCATTGTCGATGACCACGCCTGCAATCCGTCCTCCACCTGTTTGGGCGGACACGCTGATACCTGTGAGCATCAGCGTGAAAAAGAAAAATAATACTTGCTGCTTCATTGTTTCTTGTTATGAATATTAAAGAGCAGAATCGGGTGCTTCGGGCAAATCTCCGGGATTCGGACTCGGTTTAGCCGATCCGGCCTCGCTTTCACGTATCACCACATGCTGTACGTTTTTTGCCTGATTGCGCATTTCGAGTTTGGGAAAAAACTGAATGCGTGGTGTTTTGAGAGTTTCGGCGGTAACGGCTTTTTCCGTTTCCACGCGTTTCCCGTTGGATACAACCTTAAATGACCCGAGGTTGGCCAGGTCAACGGTTCTGCCGCTGAGCATCTCTTCACGTACGATTTTCGCCAAGGCGGTGATGGCTGACCGCACGTCGGCACGGCTCAGGGCTGTGGCATTGACAATCCGATCCTCTAGCTGCTTGGTGGTAATCTTGTCTTGTGCAATGGGAGAGGCGTAATACATGGTTTTGCCCTTGTGTTTACCGATGCGCATCTCTTCTTTTTTTACGTTGTATAGTAACATGACTTTTGATGTTTTTGATGGTTATACTTTGAATAATTTTGCTGTTCTACTTAAACAGCTTCAGTAAACGGCTTTGATCGCTCCATTGGAACGTCTTTCACCGTTTAACTTAAACGATTCCGATTGCTTAAGTCCGCATTCTCTTTAACTGCTGTCGTATGTCTTCTTCATAATCTTTTCAAATTTTGTTTATGGTTATTAAAATGGTGTGGATCTCAAAAGCAGTATTTAGCCTTTGCCCATACTTCCGAATTGTGCTTATACGGGCCGAACATACCCTCGCTTCCTCCGAACCAGTCGTAGCCTGCCAAGAGGTGGATGTGGTCGTTCAGGGCATAGTCAGCCGTGAAACGGCTGAACCAGCCCTTGTGGTTGAGGTCGAAATAGGTGAAGTCGGAAAGCTGTAAGTTGCTGTCCAGTAACTTCTTCGACACGCAGAGCGTAAGGAGCGAATTATGGCGGGGCTGTGCGACGTAGCTTTCGTACTTGAAAATACTCTCGGAAGAGAACTGAGCCATCACTGTCCATTCATGAGGGGCATACCAGTCGGCCCCCACCAACCAATTGATGGTGTTGAATCCTTTTTGAGGGGTGGAGGCGGCTTGCTGTATGTAGCTGAAATGCTTCCCGAGGTTGAAGGCCGCTTCGCCGCGCAGCACGAACTGTCCCAAGGGCTTTGAGACATCGCCTCCGACGAATCCCATGCGGTAGTATCGGGGCGAAACCGTAAGTTGGGAGCCCGATGGTTTGTACTCGATGACGGGCATCTTGTTCCACGTATGCAGCGCGGCAAGCGAGAAGTCTACCCCCGGCAGGGCGAAAGAGAGCCTGCCCCCGTATTCTACGTTGGAGAGGCGTAGCTCGGGGCGGCTTCCCTCCGCGTCCCAGACAAGGGACCGGGGTGTTTCTTTAGGCAACACGCTCCACGGATTGGCGGCATCGGTGGGCAGCTTGTATCCTTCGAAAGTGGGAACGGCAAGCAGTTCGAGCTTTATCTTGTCGTTGAAGACGAAGAACCGCAGGGCATTGACGGGCATGCGGATGTCGTCGTAGTCTTGCGCCAAGAACTCGGTCATATCCATGGGTGAGACGAGGTCGGTGATACGTACGCCGTCGGCCGCACCCCAGATGACAAGTTGTCGCCCGAGACGAAAGCCCCAGTGCTCCTGCCGATGGTCAAGGTATGCTTCCCGCAGTTCAAAGCCGGTGCGCTCTTTCAGCAAGGCGTTGTAGGTAGCGTTGAACGAGACGAAGAGCGAAGAGCCTGCGAAGTTTTTGCCGACCTCGCCCCTGAGTCGGGTACGGGAAGACATCCAATCGTTCGGCTTTTCGGAGCGGAAGGCGTGGTAGGTGTCGACAAGGCCTTTGAGCTGCCACGACGATTCGCCCGCTCCTTGTCCCCAAACTCCATGCACGGGGCAAAACAGAAAGACCGAGAGGCAAAGCCCCGCGGAAAGACGATTGAACGCTTTCATCAGAACCTGCCTTTCTCTAACGTGGTCACGTTAAACTTGCTCTCCTCCATGGGAATGTTGTACGTCGGATTCTTGATTTCGAGAACCGTCTGATGCTCGGTTTGCACGTTGGTCATGTGCATCTTCCGGGCTACCCAGAAGCCCTCTACCTTGGCAATATCCGACATCTCGAGACGACGGTGCAGCTTGCCCATCTTGTCGTAATATTCCACCCTGACAGGTATCAGACAGTCCTGACGTATCAGGGCCGTTTTCCTGGAGTAAATATCACGCTTGTCCTTAGGCAAGGATTCCAGTTTCCAGCACTTCTGTCCGTCGACGGTTTCTTCGCCCAGGAGCGTGTGCGTATCCTCGTCCACGTTGCGGCTGCCCATGTCGTCGTAGGTAAAGTCGCTACCCATAAAGTAGTCTTGCTTGGCAGACGAACCGCTGATACGGCGCGTTTTCTTTATGGCGGGCAGATAGAGCCATTTGTCATCGTCCTTGTTTAGCTCATCATAATCCCACGTCAAGAAGCCCGTCCCCTTTACATCGCCGGGATATTGGAAGAACATGATGCTCTTGCGGTCTTTCTTTTCTTTGCCCACATCGATGGAGTAGGAAATGAGCTTGCGTTCGCGCACCGCTCCGCGTTTGTTGATTAACGTCATAACCATTTCAGACCGACGGGTATCGCCGTCGGGACGGTCTTTTACCTTTTGGGCAATCTCTCTGCCCGTTTGTGCGCATGTTGTGGCAGCGAACCCCACCACAAGCATGGCTACTACTGCGATTGATCTCTTCATTTGTCCTTTTTCTTTATAATTGATTCTGATTGATTCGATTTATATTCCGGTCTCCTTCTGCCGTGCTACCATGCGGGCAAATTCGCCGTTTCGGGCAAGCAGTTCGTCGGGTGCTCCTTGTTCTGCGACGGTTCCGTCTTTCAGCACCACGATATGATGAGCGTTGGCAACGGTGCGCATACGGTGTGCGATGATGACGACGGTCTTGTTCTTGATCAACTCCGATATACCGGCCTGTATCAACGTTTCGTTCTCTACGTCCAGACTTGCCGTTGCTTCGTCCAAGAGGATGACAGGAGCATCTTTGAGAAGCGCACGGGCAATGGATATGCGTTGGCGTTCGCCTCCCGATAGCGATTCTCCGTTTTCGCCTATCAAGGTGTCGTAACCGTTGGGCAGCCGGGCGATGAACTCATCGCAACGGGCAAGACGTGCTACCGCTTTCACCTCTTCCTCGGTAGCGTCTTTCTTCCCGATTTTGATGTTGTCCATGACGGAAGCGTTGAAAAGCAACACGTCCTGAAAGACTACGGCATAGTTTTTCAAGAGCATTTCGGGATCTATTTTTGAGATGTCCCGTCCGCCAAGTGTGATCTTTCCGCCATGAATATCCCAAAAGCGGGCAGCTAATTTTGCCGAAGTGCTTTTGCCTCCCCCCGAAGGTCCCACAAGTGCCGTTACTTTGCCTTGCTTGGCAGTGAAAGAGACGTTGCGCAGCACCTGCTTGCTTGTCTCGTAAGCAAAATCGACCTTGTCAAAACAGATGTCGTAACCCTCTACCGTGCAATCCTCATCGCCTTGCTGTGCGGGCATGTCGTTCATCTCACGTATGCGGTCGATACGCACATCGAGTAGTATCAGTGTCGCCATATGGTTGAACACGTCCATGATGGGGTTGTAGATGCTGGCTACAACGAGCAGGAAGACCAAGTAAGTGAACATGTCGATGCTGCCCAAACCAAGTAAATAAGCTCCCGCAATGATAACGCTTGCCAAACCAAGTTTCAGGATAGACTGTGCACTGCCCACAAGCCCCGCTCCGAGAAATTCGCCTCGCTGCAGAGTGGCTTCATATATCTCGAGCTGTTTGTCTAAACGGTCGCAATAGGCTGCCTCTCCGTTGTACGATTTAATCTCCTGCGCCGCTTCAAGCCCTTCCTGTATCTGCTCGGTCGTATCACGCCTTACGTGATAGTACTCCTTATTAGCTTTATCCATAAGCCTTTTTCCTAAGAAGATGACCGTTGTCGCTACCGGTACGACCCCAAAGAGAGCAAGGGCCAGTTGCCAGTTGTAGAAGAACATCCCGGTGGCAATCAAGATAATGCTGATGACAGAGGCGAAGAGTTGTGGAACTGTGTGAGAGAAGAGGGTTTCCAACATGTTACAATCCTCCATCATCGTAGCGGTGAGATCCGAAAGATTCTTTTCTCCGAAGAAAGCCAAAGGCAATTTACGCAGCTTCTCGGCAATGCCAATACGACGGTTGGCACTCTCGGTATAGATTTTCGTGTAGGTGCTCTTGTACTGTATCATCGCAATCACAAAGAGTACCGTCATAAAACAGAGAGCCGTCAGCACGTAGTACCAGAGCCCGTGCGTCGTGCTGTTCCCGGCTTGGATAACAGGGTGCAGGTAATCGGTGATGAACAGAAAGATGAAGATTACCGGCAGCATCAGTGCCAGGTTGAGAAAAAGAGAAGCTATAACCCCTTTTATAAAGGTCTTTGCCCCGTCTTCCGATAAGGTGAATCTGTGTTGAAAATATTTACTAATATTCATAATGTTGTCTCCTGAGGTTTATACCGTCCATGTCACGGTTCGTTGATATTCATTCCACATGCTGTTATAGATGCCGTTTCGGGCTATCAACTCGCTGTGTGTGCCTTCTTCGGCAATCTTGCCTTGTGCTATCACCAGTATCTTGTCGGCATCCTGTACGCTAGTCAGATGATGGGCGATCATCAACACTGTCTTTCCTTTTCTCAGCTCGTGCAGGGCTTTTTGTATCAGGTGTTCGTTTTCGGGGTCGGCAAAAGCTGTTGCTTCGTCCAGGACAACAATCGGCGCATCTTTCAAGATGGCCCGGGCCAAGACAATGCGTTGCTGTTCCCCTCCCGAAAGGAATGTTCCATCTACTCCTATCTTCGTGTTCAATCCGTTGGGTAGCCGGTCGATGATCTCCCGACTTTGGGAAAGGTCTATGGCACGTTGCACGGCTTCATCACTCGCTGCCGGATTACCGTATTTGATGTTCTCCAGCAAAGAGGTCTTGAAGAGTTTTGTATTCTGGAAGACGAAAGCGATGTGGTTCATCAGGTTGTCTTTGGCAATGTTTTTCACATTTATTCCGCCAATCGTCACACTACCTGCTGATACGTCCCAAAAGCGGGGAATGAGTTGGGCAATGGTGGTCTTCCCTCCTCCCGATTGCCCCACAAGGGCAAAAGTCTTCCCTTCGGGGAGGTGGAAGCTGATACCGTCTACGGCATTTTGACCGGCATTGGGATAGGCAAACGAAACGTTCTCGAATGTCACATCGCAAGCGGTGATTTTCTCCGGATTTTCGGCTATTGGGAGTGGTTCGCTACTCGTCAGGTTTTCCACCCGGCTTATGGCTTGATCTGCCAGAAACATATCTTGTTGCAGATACATCACTTTCATCACATTGGTTGCTATCACCGGAGTAATCAGCACATACAGGAACATATCGGTGATGATGGGGGCAATGTTTTCGCTTTTGTTGCCGATAAGCAATATGACTACGGGGACAAGTAGGAAAGCAAAGCTATTGATGGCCACCGTGTAGAGTGACATCGGCTTTTGCCAACCCAGCGTGTATTTGGTAACTAAATCCCGGTAGGCGATGATGCTGTCGTAAAAACGTTTGAAAGAGAATATCGTTTGCTGGAACACTTTCACCACCGAAATACCACGTACGTATTCCACCGCTTCGCTGCTCATATGCTCTTGTGCTCCGAGGTATTCATTTTGGAACGCCTTCTGAGCAGTTGTATTCATCCGTGTCATGATGAAGACAGCCGCCGTGAGGGGGATCAGGCACGCCAGACCAAGTTGCCAGTTGAAGACGAAGATCAATATTATAACCGACAGCGGGGCTATAAAACTCCCCGCCAGGTCGGGCAAGAGATGTGCGACAAACGTGTGGGTTTCAGAAGCATTTTCATCAATAATCTTACGCATCTGTCCGCTGGTATTCCGGTCGAAGAAGCCAAGCGGCATCTGCATGATTTTTCTCATAGCCGTACGTCGCATATTGGTTTCTACCCGGAACGCCGCTAAGTGCAAAAGCATCAGCCCGGCAAAGTAAATGACAAGGCCGGCAACGGCTGTGCCTACCGCCCACCATGCATAGACGTTGATAGGGATTCCTGAGGCAACGCTGCCAGTCAATAGTAGCGAGCGTACGATAAGCCAAATGAAGATGAACGGCATAAGCGAGAGCAGACCGCTTAATCCCGACAGTGTCAGGGCTATGGGCATAAGCACCTTGCGTTTGCCCATGTAAAATTGAAGTTTCTTTAATGTATTCATATTAATTGATTGTTTCATTGGTTTCTATCTCTTTCCCGAATAACCGGAACTTTTGGAATAACACGGGTGTAACGCAGAGGTCGGCCACGAGTGCCGATACGATACCCGCTACGGAGAGCAGACCCATGTGTATAAAAGAGAGGCCTTCGGAAGTCATGTAAATAGCGAAGTTCGCACATATCACGACACTGGTCAGAATGATTGGTGTCCCGATCGTACGGAACGAGCGGAGAATGGCATCCCGATAATTACCTCGACGGTCGAACTCCAAATGCCCGTGGTTGATGAAGTGAATGGTGTCGTCGACAGCCAAACCGAGGATCATCGGCATAATGGTTGCGGTCATCATATCCAACGGGTAGCCCAGCCATCCCATCAGTCCGCCGACCACCAAAGCCGGAGTGATATTGGGTATCAAACCGATAAGCCCGATGCGTACACTGCCAAAGACCAACATCATTAGGATGCCGATAATAAGGAGAGAGATGGCAAATGAAACCATCTGCCCGCGAGCCACGTACTGCATCATCACGGTAAATTGCGGAATACTACCCACTGTAGTGACAGAAGCTTCGGGGAAGAGCCTGGCGGCATTGGCTGCAATATCGTTCAACTCTCGTTCTACCTCGCCGGAGTCAAAACTGCTGATCTCCACCATCAGGCGCAAACGTCGATAGTCGTAATCGATCCAATATTCCGCTTCGCTACCGCCTGCATTCTCGTAAAGGAGCAGCAGTTGTGCCACCTCTTCCGGATTCGTCGGAATACGATAATAAGCCGCATCTCCTTCGTGCAGGGTTTGATTCAGGTCTTTTAGGATATTCAGCACTGTAGTCGTTCGCTTGGTTAGCTTATAGCCTTCGGCCTTTTGTGCCAGAGAGTCTAAGCGTACAAGCATTGCCGGCGATTTTGTCAAGCCGTCTTCGGGCAGGTCTATCATGACGTCGTAGGTGTAGATGGATCCCAGTTCGCTTTCACCTACTTCCAGCAGATTGTTTACATAGGCTATTTTACGTCCCATGGTGCGTTCTATGTCAAAGGCGGTCTCTATCTTGGTGAATTGATAAATGAGTGCTGCGGTAAGCAGCCCTGCAATCCATAGGATCAATGTGCCATGCCGGAGTACGCTTTCTCCCAAACGCCCCAGTTGATGGTCGAGCCACCGTCCGCCGGTTTCCTGCACTTTGGGATGAGGTTTGCCGTTCTTGCCAAAACTCAACAGCACGGGCATCAGTGTAATGGCAATGAAGAAAGCCAGCATCACGCACGAGGAGGTAGCGATACCAATGAACCGCATGGGCTGCATCGGAATAGCGAGAAACGACAGCAGGGCGGCAAAGGTGGTGAGTGCACTGAACAACACAGGCCAGCCCATTTCACCCACGGTCTCTTCTACGGCTCGTCGACGTTCTCCGTGTAGAAGGAATTGCCGTTTGAAATAGGAAAAGATATGTATGTTATAGGCTATCGAGACGGCAAACGCCAACAGCATAGGTATCATCATCATACCGCTGTCTATCGTCATGCCGACATATCCCAACAGTCCATACACAATCACAATTGAGCCTGCCGCCGTGATAAGTGGAACGACAACGCCCCGTAGGGAGCGTGTTATGAGTAACAAAATAAGAATGGAAACGAGTGCGGCAATGCCCATCACACGGGGCATCTCTTTGCCAATCCATTTCATCTTCATGGCGGTAACGTAGGGCAAGCCTGTGCCTTTGGGATGGAGCTTTTGGTATTTGTCTTTAGTGATGATATGCTCCAGCTCATTCCCCGTTAGCACTTCAGGAGAAACGGCATTCTTACCTTTATTCCACACTGAATCTTTAGGAAAGGTACGCAACTTGAGAATAATCCACGAGAGCGTACCATCTTTGGAGACAAGCCGCTCGGCAATATGTGGCTTCATATAGGCTTTGCGACGTATCGTTTCCAGACTTGCCGCATCAGTGGGAATAAGGTCAGGCACTATCTGCTCGATAGTCATTCCTTCTTCATTCCCTACCATAAATTCGATGTCAGTGAGCGAAGTGATTTTGTCGGCGTATGAAATGCTATCCATCATTTCGTTCGTGAGTTCGCGGATGAGCTCTAAGTTCTCTTTCATAAACGAATTGTCGCATTGGGTCAGTACGGCGGCAAAATTGTCATTGCCGAATATATCCTTGAATTCTTTGGTCTTGACAAGCATCGGGTCGTCTTCGAGGAAGTAGTTTTCCCACGAAGCACTCACCTTGAAATATCTTAACCCTGTAAATCCTATGGCGAAGACGAGGATAAACAAGCTTAGTACAAGCCATCGTTTTTGTACCATCCATCTGCCCTGACGGGCAAACCAGTCATTGATTCTTTCTATTTTCATATCGTTTGTTATTGGTAAGTTCATTCATTTCAACACATTCAGCAGCGTGACGAGAAATAGCTTTCCACTTTGGGGCTACATATGATAATGGTGACAATGTGCGTGGACACAAGAATGCTCTTTGTGGGCATCATGCACGTGACAACGGCAGGAGTGAGAAGTGTTCATATTCTTTCTTTTTTTTACTTATGTTTTTTATATTACTTAGTCTTGCTAACACAACATCAGCAGGTTGAGTGCCATAACCGCCATGCCTGCTACCAAACCATAGATAGTATGATGGTGCTTACCGTATTCTTCGGCAGCGGGTAGTAACTCATCAAGCGAGATAAATACCATGATACCGGCAATCATCCCGAAAATAACGCCGAAAACATGGTCATTGAGGAATGGTGCCAAGATAAGATAGCCGATGACGGCTCCTACCGGCTCGGCCAATCCCGATAGAAATGAAAGCCAAAAGGCCCGTTTACGATTACCTGTAGCATAATAGATCGGAACGGAGACGGAAATGCCTTCGGGTATATTATGTATGGCGATGGCACAGGCAATAGGTATAGCAATGTTTATATCCTTCAATGCTGCAAGAAACGTAACCATACCTTCCGGGAAATTGTGTATTGCCAGCACCAAGGCTGTCACTACATCGACGCGTAATAATTGAGGCTTTATTTCAGTCTTTCGTTCTTCCTTTAAGCTCATTTCTTCCACCCGATGCATTTCGTGTGGATTTTCGTAGTGAGGAATTAGCTTATCAATAAGTAGAATCAATACGATTCCCCCGAAAAAAGAAAGTGTGGAATGAAGAGTTCCGTCGTCCTTGCCATGTATATTGGCAAGAGTCTGCAAAGAAGAGGCAAACAGATTGGCGAAAGACATATAAATCATTACTGCTGTTGAAAATCCCAATGAAAGAGAAAGGAATGAAGTATTGGTGCGCTTAGCAAAAAATGCAATCGCACTGCCTATCCCTGTGGATATACCGGCAAACGATGTTAGGAAAAATGCTATAAGTACTGGTTGAGACATGGCTATGATGGATTGGAAGTTAGTGCGTCAAAAGAGAACAAAAGTTTGTTTTGTTCAGAAGCAAAGCGAGCCGCTCTTTGCAGGCGGCTCGCTCGGTAGGAGAAACAGTTAGATTTAGAAATAAGACGTTTCATGCTTTTGGCAACTAAGTTTAGTTCGGTCAGTCTGCGGATGTACGATGTTGGTACTTTGATCTTTCGTCCCAATAATTTCTTTGGGCAAAACCTTTCCGATACGGGAGACTGCCCTGCTTTGCGTAACCCATGACTCCTCGCAGAAGAAAAGCCCGTTGACTCCTTGTACGAGTGTTAATTCGTCGTTGCTGATGATGTTGATGATACTCATATGCTGATTATTATTTAGTGATTCTTCTGGAATGACTCGGCGTTCCAACTCCTGCATCAAACGAAACGCTGCCTGACAAGATTGCAGCATCTGTCCATGCAGGCTATAGGTGTGGAGTCGAGCAGAAGGTAGCTGATGCCTATTGTCTCGGAATCAAATACAAAAGAGATTCGATTGTTTACAATCGTACAATCATTTCCGCAAGGCTTGCATTGCAGACAAGACGAGAAACGGATGTTTTGATTAGTTATCTCTTGACAGACAGGATGTTTCAATAGTTCTGCCTTCATCTTTCATTCTTTACATTCATGAGTTTCTTCCATCCTCCCGTGCTAAAGCGAATATACTCACTGATGAAACACTCTATCTCTTCGCAGGAAAGTTCCTTATGTTGCACCACCTCTTTCATCATATTAATCCACCAAGAGCAGGTGAAGTGCATGAAGAACGGAGAAATATCGGTATGTAGTTCCGGATGGAGTCTTCTCATCTTTTCCATATATTCCATCCCTATTGTGGCACTCTTCTCAATCCACTCTTCCAAATAATCTTTGAGGCGAGAATGCTGCGTAGAGAAAAACAGCAAATTTAATTCACTTCGGTAACGAGTTATAATGCCCATAAGCTCCTGCAAAGATGCACGATGATATTCATCTGAGATAAATATGTCAAGGGAGAAATTCTCCGGTCGGTTGTGATCTTCCAGCATCCTGTACATAGCAGCCAAAAGAGGACGCAACACATCAACCAGTAAATCGTCCTTACAGGGATAGTAATTGTATATATTGCTCAGACCAATGCCCGACAACTTAGAAATCTCACGCATAGACACCGACTTGAAGCCCTTTTCGAAAAAAGCTTTCTGCGCTGTTTCCAGCAATAGCTTACGTATATAATCCTTCGTTGTTTGCATAGGTCAGAACATAATTCTTTATTTTATAACGCAAAATTAGTCACATATTTTTTCGGTTGCAATACCTTAAAATGATGATTTTTTTACTTACCATTCCCCATTTATGGTAATTCAGCAAATGAAATTTATAACTTTCAATATGCTACTCCTAATCATATCAAAGCTACAAATACTCACTTATTTACAATCTCTAGCACTCACTTTTTTTTGTTTACTTTTGTCTGTAAACCGCTACTGACGTCATTAAATACATAGTAATATGAGCAAAAAAATCAAAGACCAAGAAGTTCTTTTGGTCAAAGATCAGAAGGACGATAGCCTCCGAGCCGTAGTCGGAGCAGATGGGAAAAGCGGACTGAAGTTGCATTCTTTCAAAGTCTCCTTTGAGAGTGTCGTTGCCAGCGTGCATGTATACCAATAGACGATTACTCACTACCAATATAAGGAAAAGTTGCATGCAAATGAAATTTATCATACGCCATGCAACTTTGGAGCCAATTCATAAGAAGAGGAGCTAACGGAGAAAAAGAACTTTTTCAGTGCCCTCAGATTTCGGGCTTCCTTTTTTATTTACCTTCAACAACTCCAAATATTCTTATTACATCAATCTTCGATAGTACATACACTTACACGGTTCCAATCCGGTTCGGTAAACATGTCACCTACTCCCTGATCTTCGGCAGTAATACGAGACGTATTAATCTTGTATTTATTAACAAGGATTGTTTTTACAGCTTCTGCACGTGCGGTAGCAATTTTTGCGTTGATCTCAACATTGCCTTCTGGAGAAGCGTACCCTTTAATAATGACTTTTGAATCGGGATATTTCTTCATGTAGGAGGCTACACGTTCCACATTCGGTAGCTGTGATGCATCCACTGATGAGCGACCTTGTCTGAAAGTAATGATAGATTCCGGAACGCGGGCAGTCTTGACTACTGTTTCAATGGGAACGACCTTTGTACGACATTCTTCCAACTCTTTATGCAAACCGCTAATTCTTTGGTTAGCATTGTTTAGTTCTCTGTCACGACTGCCCACCTGTTCGCGAAGTGCATTAATAGCAACATTCAAATCATCAATTTCGCTCTGATTGTAGACTTTTACTTTAGTAAAGTAATGATTCCCAGTACTCATCTTGAAGTGATAAGTCAATCCGGCAGTCAGTTCAAATGTTGCATTGTTTGCATTGAAACGACTCTTTGCCTGATTAAAATCACCTTGCATATCATATACGATAGCGGGCTTAATTCCCAATGTCCATGCTTTTGTTTCACCGAGGTTGAAATTAAGATTCAATCCGAGACGGGTAGACCATGAATTGTCATCTCCTTTACCATTTACATAATAATGCAACCACCCCATTCCGGCAATAGCTTCTATCTCAAACAAACGAGGTTTGCCCCGATAGCTTGCAAATAGATTTATTAAGTTAATTTTACTTAACAAGCTGACATCTAAAACATCAAAAGCTGTTTTACTCGGAGTTGTATTGATATATCCCATTCCCTGAAATTCCAAACCGAAAACTAGGAGTTAATTGTTTGGATATTCCAACTCCGAAACCGGGACGCATCCCTTTAAAGAAAGAGGCGTGAGTGAGAGGGGTAACTGTTCCTGCATTCACTCCTACAGACCAATTGTCCATAAACTTTGTTCCTTCTACAACTGATTGGGCATTTACAATAAATGTTCCCAAAGTAAAAACTAATAAAATAGCAATTTTCTTCATAATCTATTGTTTTATTTTTTTCGAATGCAAAAGTAAAAAGATTGCAGAGCTTTTTAGTTGTAGGACAAAAGAATAAATCTAATACATTGATTTTTATTTTACTTATAATCAGTAGTTTGCAAAAATGGTTCAATTAATAATCTAACACATATCTAACACCCTTGATAAAATTCAAAAAAGCACTTACACTTACACCTTTAGGGTAGTCAAGTTTATTTTTTAACAACAACGAGTGAACTGATACTTTTACTCTGAATAGCAATAACTTACTGCTATTTTGTACTATTACGATTATACATATTATATAATATGCTAATAAGCAATTATATATTGTTAGGCCCAATAAAAAATATATATAAATAGCGAGCGATAATCATATAAGTTAAAGAATAATTTATATTGGTAAAATATTCCTAATCGCCCATGCAAAAAATAAAACACATTATTATATTCGCAATATGAAATGTAAGATTATAATTGGACTATCAGCTATTCTCTATTTTACAGGTTGTTATAACAGGGAACAGACCCCTCGCCTTAGTGAGGCTG